>JGI26050J44790_1000418_pt1 | contig 15529 bp, 12 predicted proteins | sample HigsolmetaGSP12D_FD_44790 | JGI IMG/M metagenome (IMG submission 44790) | reverse complement strand
CGAAGCATGAAGGGTCAACTCCAATGAGAAATTCAGACCCTTATTACTTCGACAAAAGATAGGAAAATCCTGTTAGTTGATCTTGCTGTCGTAGTTTTTTTGGGGTGTCGCTGATTTGGTAAATACTTCGATCTCCGGTTTTATAGATATCTCATAGGTACGATTAAAACCCAGCACCACTTACAAGATTATTTCCCGTATGTGGGAAAAGTTTTAATTCCCCTTAGGTACGATCAAAACGAGGGAGAAAAGAATCGTCAGTACCAAGTCGAAATCAGAATGTTTCAATTCCTCATAGGTACGATCAAAACACTGGCGCAAAAGGGATGGACCGACGAAGAAATCGGGTTTCAATTCCTCATAGGTACGATCAAAACGTGTCCCGAACACGGACGATTTGAAGCTGCGTTCGATTGAGTTTCAATTCCTCATAGGTACGATCAAAACACGGACCAAACGACCGGAAAGGATAACTGTATTCACTTGTTTCAATTCCTCATAGGTACGATCAAAACCAAAAAGGTGATTGGCCAGCTCGAAGAAGTTACGCCGGGTTTCAATTCCTCATAGGTACGATCAGAACTTCCGGCAGCCGTTTCCTGTGGAGTATGCCGTTCAGGTTGTTTCAATTCCTCATAGGTACGATCAGAACCGGACCCGGTGACCGCGGAGAATGCGAGTTGGCTCGTGTTTCAATTCCTCACAGGTACGATCAGAACGCAGCTTGTAAGTCGTTCATGTTCGGAGGAATCCCGTTTCAATTCCTCATAGGTACGATCAGAACCATATGACAAGGCAAATGTTCAAAGAAATCCAGGCGCTGTTTCAATTCCTCATAGGTACGATCAGAACAGAGGGGGAGGAATTGAAGCTCATCCGGGACTCGATTGGTTTCAATTCCTCATAGGTACGATCAGAACGGCAAAGCGCAATAAAGGATTGGATGTAGATTTTTCGCTGTTTCAATTCCTCATAGGTACGATCAGAACCCGTTCATGCGCTATTTCGACGACGACGCGGTGGCAGGCTTGTTTCAATTCCTCATAGGTACGATCAGAACCCGGCATGCGTCCGCTGCTGTACGACTCCTCGATCTGCGGGTTTCAATTCCTCATAGGTACGATCAGAACGCAGCCCGGCGACAATGTCCGGATCATGGACCTTTCCGGGTTTCAATTCCTCATAGGTACGATCAGAACCCGAAAGCCAGACGCTGATCTTGGTCCGCAGCACGGCGTTTCAATTCCTCATAGGTACGATCAGAACCCGAAAGCCAGACGCTGATCTTGGTCCGCAGCACGGCGTTTCAATTCCTCATAGGTACGATCAGAACCTCCGGCTCCGCCTTTAAGTGCTTGCAGTGTTGTAGAGTTTCAATTCCTCATAGGTACGATCAGAACTGGAACGATCATTGATGCATGGGCTGAAGAAGTAGAGGAAGTTTCAATTCCTCATAGGTACGATCAGAACTTTGCGTCGGCGGAAGTGTGCGTAAATGAGAATTGTATGTTTCAATTCCTCATAGGTACGATCAGAACCCGTACTGCCGTATGCTGTGCAAATATCACAAATCATGTGTTTCAATTCCTCATAGGTACGATCAGAACATTGGAAAATCCTTTGTCTGGATAGGACGTATCCCAGTTTCAATTCCTCATAGGTACGATCAGAACTCAAGCGGGACTCCCGCTTGGTCTGCTTCATGCGAAAGGGTTTCAATTCCTCATAGGTACGATCAGAACAGAAATATTTCGAAATGATATTGTATACGGCGATCCTGGTTTCAATTCCTCATAGGTACGATCAGAACAGAGGAAGAATGGGAACGCGCTCCGAAATGGGCGGAAGTTTCAATTCCTCATAGGTACGATCAGAACAAAAAGGCATCGGTCTATGGGTATCGAGCCAACGTCCGGTGTTTCAATTCCTCATAGGTACGATCAGAACGGAAGATGGAGCAGGCGCAGGCACAAGAAACGGAGGTTTCAATTCCTCATAGGTACGATCAGAACGGACAATCCGACAAAAGTTCTCGACGTTATTCGGAGGGTTTCAATTCCTCATAGGTACGATCAGAACCAAAGTAGAATTTTGGGCGATACCAGAATAATCAAATGTTTCAATTCCTCATAGGTACGATCAGAACTGTACGTGTCGCCGTCGAAGTCGAGGTTCATTTCGGCAGGTTTCAATTCCTCATAGGTACGATCAGAACTCGCCCGATGGTTTTTGCAGTATGTCGACTCATCCAGCGGTTTCAATTCCTCATAGGTACGATCAGAACTGGGAAGAAGAGATATTCGCATACTTCGACCACCGCATTAGTTTCAATTCCTCATAGGTACGATCAGAACGGCGGAAGTGGAAGCGGTGGAGGATTGCATTATTATAAGTTTCAATTCCTCATAGGTACGATCAGAACGGATTCACCCCCGAACAGGCGAGTTAACCCGCCGGCGTTTCAATTCCTCATAGGTACGATCAGAACTATGCAGAAAATGCAGAAAAAAGAGCGGAAACATTAGTTTCAATTCCTCATAGGTACGATCAGAACCAGCATAACTCCGGCCAGCAGTTGGTCATTTCGGTATTGGGTTTCAATTCCTCATAGGTACGATCAGAACATGAACCTTGAAACGCTGCTTGAGCGCTTTGAAATCGGTTTCAATTCCTCATAGGTACGATCAGAACCCGGATTTTGCTAGCTTTTTTGCGCTTCATCTGGCCGTTTCAATTCCTCATAGGTACGATCAGAACCCGGATATAATCGCATTTTCTGGGCGTTCGCCGCGAAGTTTCAATTCCTCATAGGTACGATCAGAACATACATACAAATTTACAAAAACACTCGTAAAAGCAATGTTTCAATTCCTCATAGGTACGATCAGAACGAAATCGGGGTGAACATAGAATGAGCAACGATATTGATTGTTTCAATTCCTCATAGGTACGATCAGAACGAAAACCGGAAGTTGCGTGAGGAACGAGACGCCTACTAGTTTCAATTCCTCATAGGTACGATCAGAACAATGTAGATGAGTAACTTATCGGAAAAAGTGCGGAATTGTTTCAATTCCTCATAGGTACGATCAGAACGGAACGCCTCGAAAACGATGTCGGCAGAAAGATCGGGTTTCAATTCCTCATAGGTACGATCAGAACGGAAGGTTCAAGCGGCGGTTGGAATCGAATTGCCGGAGTTTCAATTCCTCATAGGTACGATCAGAACCAGTGAGTCTCATGCGACCACTCCAATGCCGATATATTGTTTCAATTCCTCATAGGTACGATCAGAACCATGGTAAAAACAGCTAAAAGGGTCGCTGATAGTCGCGTTTCAATTCCTCATAGGTACGATCAGAACGAAACGCTACGCCGCACGACGTATCATACAGGCATGGGTTTCAATTCCTCATAGGTACGATCAGAACCTTGAATACGGTTCGCTCCTGTTGCGTATACTTCGGGAGTTTCAATTCCTCATAGGTACGATCAGAACGACCAGACCGGGCGGACAGTCAGAATGCGCATTACCTTGTTTCAATTCCTCATAGGTACGATCAGAACTCTTTATGTCTTCCGCGATGAGGAAGAAGACATCGCGGAAGTTTCAATTCCTCATAGGTACGATCAGAACTCCCGGACTTCAAGGTATCCCTTTTTCCCAAGGTCGCGTTTCAATTCCTCATAGGTACGATCAGAACCCTAAAAGACTGCGTAAAATCAAGCATGAATGAATCGGCAGCAGGCATTCCCTAAAGCGGTGCTACCTACATCATAACACAACAATTCGCGGGGCTGCAGCATTTTTCAGCAGACAAACTTGTCGTCCACCCCCCGGCTTTTTTGCACGACCGGAGGTCGACGACAATGATCAGGGGCGCCAACTTAACTTCCAATTTCTTCAACTTCAAGTTGTCTTCGCTGATCCTGCCTTCAAGCGCCGAATTCCGAACTTGATTTCGGGTATCTAAGGCATGTTTTGAAGCGCACGCCAGCGAAAAAAAGCCCGCCGACCACGCAGGTCAACGGGCTTTTCGGCGGGCGGATCAAGCGATCAGGACCCCAGCCATTTCTTGAATAAGTGCTTCGTCGTGTCGCGGTTGATCGCGGCGATCGACGTCGTCAGCGGAATGCCCTTCGGGCAGGAGCGGACGCAGTTCTGCGAGTTGCCGCAGCCTTCGATGCCGCCGTCGGCCATCAACGCCTCCAGCCGCTCGTGCGCGTTCATCTCGCCCGTCGGGTGCGCGTTGAACAGGCGAACTTGCGAGATGGCCGCCGGTCCGATAAAGCTGGACCGGTCGTTGACGTTCGGGCATGCCTCGAGGCAGACGCCGCAGGTCATGCACCGGGACAACTCGTACGCCCATTGGCGCTTCGATTCGGCCATCCGCGGGCCCGGGCCGAGGTCGTACGTGCCGTCGATCGGAATCCACGCCTTCACGCGCTTCAGCGCCTGGAACATGCGCTCGCGGTTGATGACGAGGTCGCGGACGACCGGGAACGTCTTCATCGGCTGCACCCGGATCGGCTGCTCCAGCTTGTCGACAAGCGCCGAGCAGGCTTGGCGCGGCTTGCCGTTGATCACCATCGAGCAGGCGCCGCACACTTCTTCCAGACAGTTGGATTCCCAGACGACGGGCGTCGTCTTCTCCCCTTTGGCGTTGACCGGGTTGCGCTGAATTTCCATCAGCGCGCTGATGACGTTCATATTCGGGCGGTAGGGCACATCGAATTCTTCGTTGTAAGGAGCGGCGTCCGGCTTCTCCCGGCGTTCGATGATGAACCGGACGGTGCGCTGCTTCGCAATCGTTTCCGCCATCGGTTAACCCTCCTTCTTGTCGTGAGAGTAGTCGCGAACACGCGGCTTGATCAGCGAAACGTCCACGTCCTCGTACGAGATTTGCGGGCCGTCCGCCGTCCACTTCGCCTTGGTCGTTTTCAGGAAATTCTCGTCGTCGCGGTTCGGAAACTCCGGTTTGTAGTGGGCGCCGCGGCTTTCGTTGCGCAGCAGCGCGCCAAGCGTCATCGCCTCGGCCAGCTCGAACATGTTCCACAATTGGCGAGTGAACGACGCGCCGGCGTTGTTCCAACGGGACGTGTCGTTGATGTTGATGTTCTTGTAGCGCTCCTTGAGCTCCTTGATCTTGTCGATCGTCTGCTTCAGCTTGTCATTGTAGCGGACGACGGTCATGTTGTTCGTCATCCACTCGCCGAGCTCCTTATGCAGCGCATAAGGGTTCTCGGTGCCGTCCATCTTCAGAATCGCCTCGAATTTCTCCGTCTGGCGCAGCTTTTCCTGGTCGAAGTAACGGTCGGGCACGTCTTCGGCCGATTTTTTAAGCCCGCGGATATATTCGATCGCCTTCGGACCGGCCACCATGCCGCCGTAGATGGCCGACAGCAGCGAGTTCGCGCCGAGACGGTTCGCGCCATGGTATTGGTAGTCGCACTCGCCGCAGGCGAACAAGCCCGGGATGTTCGTCATCTGGCTGTAGTCGACCCACAAACCGCCCATCGAATAGTGAACGGCCGGGAAAATGCGCATCGGCACTTTGCGGGGGTCGTCGCCGACGAATTTCTCGTAAATCTCCATAATGCCGCCAAGCTTGACGTCCAGTTCTTTCGGATCTTTGTGCGACAGATCGAGGTACACCATATTCTCGCCGTTGATGCCGAGCTTCAAATCGACGCATACGTGGAAAATCTCCCGCGTCGCGATGTCCCGGGGCACGAGGTTGCCGTACGCCGGATACTTCTCTTCGAGGAAATACCACGGTTTCCCGTCTTTGTAAGTCCAGATCCGTCCGCCTTCGCCGCGGGCCGATTCGCTCATGAGGCGCAGCTTGTCGTCGCCGGGAATGGCGGTCGGGTGGATCTGGATCATTTCGCCGTTGGCGTAATAGACGCCCTGCTGGTAAACGGCGCTGGCCGCCGTTCCGGTGTTGATCATCGAGTTGGTCGTCTTGCCGAAAATGATGCCCGGCCCGCCGGTGGCCAGAATGACCGCGTCCGCACGGAACGTGCGGATTTCCATCGTCCGCAGGTCCTGCGCGCAAATGCCCCGGCACACCCCTTCATCGTCCAGCACGACCGAAGTAAATTCCCAATGCTCGAACTTCTGCACGAGACCGGCCGTCTCCCAGCGCCGCACTTGCTCGTCCAGCGCGTACAGCAGCTGCTGGCCGGTCGTGGCGCCGGCGAACGCCGTGCGGTGGTGCTTCGTGCCGCCGAACCGGCGGAAATCGAGCAGCCCTTCCGGCGTCCGGTTGAACATGACGCCCATCCGATCCATCAAGTGGATGATGCCCGGCGCCGCCTCGCACATCGCCTTGACCGGCGGCTGGTTGGCCAGAAAGTCGCCGCCGTAGACGGTATCGTCAAAATGCTCCCACGGCGAGTCGCCCTCGCCCTTCGTATTGACCGCGCCATTGATGCCGCCTTGCGCGCACACCGAGTGGGACCGCTTCACCGGGACAAATGAAAACAGCTCGACGTTGGCGCCCGATTCCGCCGCCTTGATGGTCGCCATCAGGCCGGCCAGCCCTCCGCCGACAACGATGATTTTTTCTTTTGCCATCGCTGATTCTCTCCTCCGTTCAACCGATTGTGCCTGCGCCGAAGCCGATTGCCGCGGCGGCGAACTCGTCGCTGCGGAACGCGAACAACGACAGCAGGAACAGCACGGACACAATCACGAAGATGCCCATGCAGATGTTCGACGCGACGCGCTGCGCCCGCGGACCGACGGTAATTCCCCAGCTGACCAGAAAAGACCACAGGCCGTTGGAGAAATGGAACACGGCGGCGAGCACGGCGATGAAGTAGATCGTGAAATTGACCGGATTGGTCACGATGCCGTGCATGTGATTGCCCAGCTCGTCGTAATTCGTGTTCCCTAGCGCCACCTGGAACCGCGTCTGCCAGAAATGCCAGAATACGAAAATGAACGTGATCACGCCGGTAATCCGCTGCAGCGCGAAAGCCCAGTTTCGCCCGTAATTGAAGCGGCCGGTATTCACGTTCGACTGGAAGGCGACGTAGAGGCCGTAGATGCCGTGGAACAAAATCGGCAGCCAGATCAGGAACAGCTCCAGAAAAAAGATGAGCGGAAGCTTGTGCAGTCCGTGCACGCTGTCGATAAAACCCTGCTTGCCCCGCTCGAACGCGGAATAGTTCGTCAGGGCATGCTCGACGATAAACAGCCCGAGCGGTATGACCCCGAGAAGCGAGTGAAGCTTGCGGGAGTAATACGAGTTTCCTTTCATTTCCGTGAGCGTTCTCCTTTCGCAACATCCAATTGTTCAAAGCGCCGGGCGGCATTCAGTGTTGCTATGCAACACGGTGCCGAAGGGCGAAGGGCGCCAGTCGGCGTTCAGTGTTGCCGTGCAACACGATGCCGACCGGCGAAAATGGCACGCCGAACCGGTTGTCACCATTCTGTCACGCTTTTAAGATTACTCTATTTTCTCTTATAATGGAATTGCTTATTTTTTATAAAAACTTATAACCTCTCGTTATATGCGACCCGGAGAGTTGCGATCCGCTTTCCGGCACATTTTTCGGAATGAAGGGGATAACCATGCTGGAAGATATGAAAATGTTCGCGACCGTCGTCGAGCATACGAGCCTGAACCGGGCGGCGGAGAGGCTGAACGTCACCCAACCGGCGCTGTCGCGCCGCATCGCGCGGCTGGAGAAAGAGCTCGGCGTCGAACTGTTCCGGCGGGTCGGCAAGCGGCTGGAGCTGACGGCGGCCGGGCAGCTCACTTACGAGTTCGCGCTGGAACTGCGCCGTTTCCACGGCGAATACTTGCAGCGCCTCAGCGCGTTCAAGACGGACGAGGCCCCCGTCGCCACCATCGGCGCCAGCCTGACTACGCTGCAGACGACGCTGCCCGGGCTGATCGCGGCGCTGACGGAGAAGCATCCGAATCTCGAGATCAAGGCGATTACCGGCAAATCGCACGAGATCGCCACGCTGGTGAAGGAGCGTAAAGTCGATCTCGGCCTCGTCGCTTCGGCGGTTGAAGACGATCCTTCCATTACAAGCGTGCCCTTGTTCGACGACCATTTAATGCTGGTTCTTCCGAGAACCCATTTTATATTGGAAAAAACGCAGCTCGAAATCGAGGACCTGAACGGCCTGCCGATGATTCTGTTCGCCCCGGGCACGTGGTACCGGACGCTTACCGACGACCTGTTCCGCCGGTACGGCCTGAAGCCGGACGTGCGCATGGAGATCGACTCGTTCGAAGCGATCGTGCGCCTGCTCGCCTCGTGCCGGGCCGGAACGCTGCTGCCCAAGTCGTACTTGCGCCCGCAGTTGCTGGCCGACAACGACCTGTACGTCGTCCACATCCGCGAGCTGGAAGAAACGAAGCGGACCACCTCGCTGATTTACGGCGACCTGAACCGGATGAATTCGTCGACGCGGTTCCTGGTCGAAGAGATTTTCTCCTACTTTACGAAAGACGCTCAATTCCCGAAACATTCGCTCTAAAACCGCCCCAAATCGACGAATTTGGCAAACCCTGCAAGAATGAGCGATTTTTCATAACCGCGAACAAAGTCAGACGTATCAACGGGTGCCGAGGTTGCAAGCCGCTGCGTTCCACTTTTTTCCTGTTCCTCCTTCCTCTTGCTGTATGTTAAATTTCAGGATGAACACGCCGGGCCTAAACCGAAAGGTGCGGGGGACAACAACGCCGGGATCCGCTTTCCGCGAATCCTTCGGGGTGAATCGCGCCGGAACGCGCGTAGGGCCGTACTCCCGGTCCGAACCCGACAGCTAACCTCGCCGGCTCATTATAGGAGGAAGATGAAATGAAAAAAGCGTGGAAAAAAACGGGCGCGCGCGCAGTGGCGCTGGCGCTCGGAGCCTCGATCCTGCTGCCGTCGGTGTCTGCTTTTGCCGCCACCACTTATACGGCGACCGACGACGATACGTTCTGGAAGCTGTCCAAGCGGTTTCATGTGCCGTTGGACAAGCTGATGAACGCGAACCCGAACGTCGATCCGCTCAACATCTACGCCGGACTCAAGCTGACCATTCCGAGCGGAACCCAGGCCAATGCGAAGACGCGCGTCGCCGCAGCCGAGTCGCGGACGGTGACCACGGCTAGCGGCAAGACGCTGGCTTACTCGAAAGTGCTGAACATGACGGCCACCGCGTATTCCAGCGACCCGAGAGAGAACGGCTGGGGCGCGGTCGACTACTTCGGCAATCCGCTCAAGCTCGGCACGATCGCCGTCGATCCCAAAGTCATTCCGTTCGGCACGAAGGTCTATATTACGGGATACGATTTCAACGGGCTGCCGAAAGGCGGAATGATCGCGACCGCCAGCGACGCCGGCAGCGCCATCGTCGGAAACCGGGTCGACATCTTTATCCCGGGAGCGATGGATTACGTGAACCAGTTCGGCATCCAGAACGTCAAATTGTACATTCTGGAATAACGGTTTTGGCCGATGAGAGGCTGGCGTTCTGCGCCAGCCTCTTTGGCCCCTATGGCGGCGGCGGTCTTCCCTGTTCTTTTACTTCCCCGCAGGGACGTCCAGCAAGTCGGCGAGCGTCACCGGCTCGTAGCCGTGGCTGCGCAGCCAGTCGATCAGCTCGGGCAGGGCGCCGACCGTCCCCCACAGCCTCTGGCCGACGCCTCCGCCGGCATGCAGCAGCACGATCGAGCCGGGACGGATTGCGCCGGTGACGTTGGCCATGATTTGCGCTTTCGACAGCTGGCGCCAGTCTTTCGAGTCGACGTCCCAGTTGACGACCGTATACCCGTGCGCTTTGGCCCATTCCAGCTGCACCGGACGGATCTCGCCGTACGGCGGGCGAAACAGACGGGGCGCGTAGCCGGTCTGCTTCCGGATGATCCGCTCGGTCCGCACAATCTGCTCCTGTACCCGATCCAGCCGCCGAATTTTGGAGAAGTCGGGATGATTGTAGGAATGGTTGCCGACCACATGCCCTTCTTTCACCATTCGCTTCACCAGTTCCGGATGCGCTGCGGCCCGGTAGCCGACGACGAAAAAGGTGGCCCGGACCTTTTTGCGTTTCAGCGTATCGAGCACGTAGCCGGTATACCGGGGATCGGGCACGTCGTCGAAGGTGAGCGCCACTTTGCGCGTCTGGCGGGAAGCGGACAGAACGAACACGCCGTCGTATCTCTTCTCCAGCTCCGACCACGCCGGTCCGCGCGGCTGCATACCGGCCGTGCCGGCCGAGCCGGCCGCTTCCCCGCCGCCGGTCCACAACAGCAGGGCGAACGCGCAGCACGCCAGCGCCGCCATTCGCCCTCGTATCCTTCTCCGCATGGGATCGCCATCCCTCCTCAAGTCCGATTCCGGTCCGAACCATTCGGGTTCTGCCGGTTCCGGGGCTTTAGGTTAGGATGCGCGGATGGAATCTTTTTCATTCAGCCGCCGCTTTCTCCTCCAGCCCGAGCTTTCGGGCCAGCCACGCCGACGTGCTGGCCTGCACCAAAATCGTGAACACGATCGTCATGAACACGACGGCCGACACCCGTTCGGCGCCGGGCGCGCCGCGGCCGGCGATCATTCCCGCCAGCGCCGCCGGGATGACGCCGGTCTCCCGGACCCAGCACATGAACAATAGTTCCTTCCGCGACCAGCGCGCCCTGCGGTCGGGCGCCGCCGACAGCCAGACGGCGATAGGACGCGCGACGAACACGAGCGTCAGGACGACCGCCAGCGCCGGCGCGAAATATTGGCCCAGCAGCGGCAAGTCCACCTGGCTCCCGAGCAGCACGAAAATGAACATCCGCAGCACGACGGTCGCGTTGTCCGCCACGTGGCCGATTTCCGCGAGCTGCTTGTCCTGCATCGGCAGCCGGAACGCGTGCGAGTTGCCCCAGACGATCCCGGCGGCAAACGTCGCCATCAGCCCGCTGGCATGCAGCAATTCGCCCGCGAGGTAGGCGCCGAGGGCGGCCGCGATCATCGCGATCGCCGCGTATTCGCTCAGCACGCCCCAGCGGATATGGGCGACCAGGAACGAGGCCGCCAGCGCGAACGCGATGCCGACCGCCAGCCCGAGCGCTGCCGTCCGTACAAAATCGGCGGCAATCGGGCCGAAGGCCGGCGGCCGGCCGCTCATCAGCGCGGCGAGCAGCGCAAAGGTGAGAATCGAGCCGGTGGCGTCGTTGAACGCCGATTCGCTTTCCACCGTCTCCCGCAGCCGCCGCTTCACCTTCACCTGGCGGAATACGGGAATGATCGTAGCCGGATCGGTCGAAGAGATGACCGCTCCGATCAGCAGCGCAGTCGTCCAGTCCAGGCCGAACGCCAGGTGCGCCGCCGTTCCGGCGAGACCGGCCGTCGCCAGCACGCCGACGACGCTGAGCAGCGCGACGGTGATGCCGACCTCCTTCAGCCCTTCCAGCCGGATGTTTCGGCCGCCGTCAAACAGAATGAGCGCCGAGCCGATCGCCAGCACCAGCTGGTTCGTAAGCGACGTGCTCGGCTCCGCGATCCAGTGCAGCCCTTGTCCGAGCAGCATGCCGGCCGCGATGAACAGCACGACGTCGGGCAGGCGGAGCCAGGCTGCGATTCTCCCGGACACCATCCCCGCCGCGAAGACGAGCAGCAGCAGAAGCATCAAATGGTGAACGACCTGTGTCGCATCTTCCAACGCGGCTTCAGCCTCCTGACTTCGCTTTTCGGAAAAACGGCCGCTTTCCGTCTTCCGTATGTTGCGCGTTATTGCGCGGCCGATTCCTGAAGCGCCTCGATTTGCTCGTTCGTGCCGATAACCACCATCACGTCTTTGGGCGCCAGCACGTCGGTCGCGGTCGGCGCGATGATGATGCCTTTCGGCTTGTGGATCGCCACGATGCTGCATCCGTACCGGCCGCGCGGGTTCACTTCGGCCAGCGACTTGCCGGCCCAGCAGTCCGGAACGGCCAGCTCGGCAATCGTATACTGCCGCGAAATCTCGATGTAGTCGAGCAGGTTCGGCGATACGAGCTGGTGGGCGACCCGCACCCCCATGTCCCGCTCCGGATAGATGACGCGGTCGACGCCGACCCGCTCCAGCACCCGGCCGTGCAGTTCGGACACCGCTTTGGCCACCACCTTCTTGACGCCGAGATCCTTGAGCAGGATCGCCGCCAAAATGCTGGCCTGAATGTCGTCGCCGATGGCGACGATGCCGCAGTCGAAATTGCGCGCGCCGATCGAGCGCAGCACTTCCTCTTCCGTCGCGTCCGCGGCCAGCGCATGGGTGAGTACCGGGCTCATCTCCTGAACTTTCTCTTCGTCCCGGTCCACGCCGAGCACTTCGTAACCGAGCTCGATCAGCTCTTTCCCCACGCTCGAGCCGAAGCGGCCCAACCCCAAAATAATAAACTGGTTCAGCTTCATCTTCCCGTTTCTCCGTCTCCTACCCGATTATGATTTTTCCTTCGGCCTGGCGGTACAGCACCCGTCCCGGCTTGGGCGCAAGGGCGTATGTCAAGGTGAGCGGGCCGAGCCGCCCGATGAACATCATCAGAACGATGATGATCTTGCCGGCCAGCGTCAAGGTGGTCGTTATTCCCGTGGTCAAGCCGACCGTGCCGAACGCCGAAGTCACTTCGAACAGCAGCTTCAGAAACGGACGGTCCTCCGTCGTCGACAGAATCATCGTCGCCGTCACGACGAGCGCCAGCGAGAACAGCGTCACCGTAATCGCCTTGTACACCCGCTCCTGCGCCAGCCGGTACTGAAACAGGACGACGTCGTCCTTGCCGCGGATCATCGCGAAGACGGCGCCGAGCAGCGCGGTGAACGTCGTCGTCTTGATGCCGCCCCCGGTGGAGCCCGGCGACGCCCCGATGAACATCAGGATGACGATGAAAAACTGCGTCGCCTGGCGAAGGGAGCCGATATCGAGCGTATTGACCCCGGCCGTTCTCGGAGACACCGACTGCATCATCGCCGCCAGCAGCTTCTCTCCGAATCCGAGCGGCTTCATCGTCAGCGGGTTGGTGTATTCGAAAATAAAAATGACAATCGTCCCGAAAACGATCAGAAACGCGGTCATGCTGAGCACCACTTTGGAATGGAGCGACAGCCGGCGCTTCTTGCGGAAGCCGACGACGTCGTCGAGCACGACGAAGCCGAGGCCGCCGAGCACGATCAGCGCCATCGTCACAAGGTTGACGAGCGGATCGCCGACATACGGGGTCAGGCTCCGGAACTGGCCGATCAGGTCGAAGCCGGCGTTGTTGAAGAAGGAGACGGCGTGGAACACGCCGTAATAAGCCGCCCGGCCCGGACTCATGTCGAACAGGAAGCGGATCGTGAACAGCGCCGCTCCGACCGCTTCGATGGTCACGGCATAGATCAGCACTTTGCGGACGAGCCGCACGATGCCTTCCAGGCTGGTCTGGTTGAGCGCTTCCTGCAAAATCAGCTTCTCTCTGAGCGACACCCGCCTCTTCAGAAACAGCGTAAACAGCGTCGCCATCGTCATGAAGCCGAGGCCGCCGACCTGAATCAGCGCCAGAATGACCAATTGCCCGAACGTGGAGTAATAGGTGCCGGTATCGACGACGACCAGCCCGGTCACGCAGGTGGCCGAAGTAGCCGTAAACAGGGCGTCGATCCAGCGGGTCGGCTGGCCGTCAGCGGAAGCGATCGGCAGCGTCAACAGTTGCGCCCCCAGCAGGATGATCAGGGCGAACCCGAGCGTCAGCGTCCGGGGCGGCGAAGCGGTCAGCCAGCGTGCTGTCTTCTTGAACAACAGGAAGTCACCTCATCCGATGTCGATGTTGCTTGATCCGCCCGGTCGCCTCGTGCGATGATAAAGAAGGCGCAGGCGGCGATTGACCGCACAGCAAAAAAGGCACTGGAACTCCAGTGCCTCGGCGCACACGAGTCCTGTTCATCGGCAGCCTACGAGGTTAGCTGACGGGTTCGGGCTTGAACAGGCTGCCCTATCCGGCCTGCGCTTCGGGCCGGAATTCACCCCGGAACCGGCCCAATATTCCGATGGCCGGCGCTTGCGTTGGTTCCCCCGTTTTCCTGTGGAAATTCGGCTCATACTCGTTAAAAACATTTACACCGCATTATAGTCTTTCCTTATTCGGGGGACAACAGGTAAAAACGCGAAGCTTCAAGGGTCTAACGGACTTCAAGGCGTCTCATCCGCGATAAATGGGCGCTGGACGGGGATTTTTCTTGGCTTCGCTTGATTTTTCTGCGATTTTAGTCGATTGCGGGAACCAAACGGAACATTTCCGCGACGTTCGCCCGCTGTATGCGTTTACTTGAAGATGAGGTGCCGAGTTTGACGAAGCCGCCGACCATGCGGCCGCATTCGGCGCTTGCGGAGCGACGCGTGCGGTTGCATGAGAAAGGAGCGTTTTAAGTTGCCGCATATCCGATGGAATCCGATTCGCCTGATGATTCGCCTGCCGGTTCGCCTGCGCTGGGGAATCGCGGCCGTGCTGGGCCTTGCGTTGTTTCTTGCCATTCAAGTATTTCCCGTTGCGGGGGGATTATTTACCGGGGACAGCCATCCCGTGCTGAGCCGCGCGCAGGCCCGCGCGCAGGCGCTGGCGATCGCCTCCGGGAAATTCGGCATCGGCCCGGAAGACGTCCGGTCGGTCCGGATCACGCATATGACGGACAGCGCCGCTACCGGCTACCTGTCGAAAACGGACCGGGTGGACGAGTACAACAAAACATGGGATGCGCGATACCCGACCGACGTGTACCGGGCCGACATCGGGCTTGCGGACGGCAGCGGCTTGCGGCTGTCGCTGCAGATGGAGAGCGGCGCGCTGGTCGCCTGGCGGCATACGCCCGCGACCGCCGGCCTAGGCGACAGGGCCGGCGGACGGCCGCAAGCCGCCCCGTACGACGCCGCGGCGGCGGAGCGGGCGCTGCGCTGGGCGGAAGGCTGGGGCGTTCGGCCGTCCGATTGGGAGTTCGCCGGCAGCGCCGGACCGGGCGGCGAAGCGGTGTTCCAGTCGCGCAAGCCGGGTGTCGGGGAAGCCCGATGGCAGCTCTTGATCCGGCCTCCGGCGGCGGAAACGGCGGCGGGCGGCGCGGAAGGACCGGCGCAGGCCGGGAGGGAATGGCGCGGAGCGGCGATCGACTATCGAATCCACCTGCCGGCGGACTACACCGCCTACATCAAGAAGCAGAACGCGCTGGCAGACCGGCTGTCGGTGTTCGGCTTCATTGTGCCGGAGCTCGTCCTGTTCGTGCTCGCGGTCGTCTACGCCGCCGTATACAGCAAGTGGACCTCGTTTCGCCGCGGGTGGTTTCTGGCGGCCGTGTTTTTCCTGTTCTATACGGCGATTACGTTCAACATGAGAGCGGGTTTCCGCGCCCAGGCGGCCGATACGGGCCTGCCGCTCGGCGAGGCGGCGGTGAGCGCGGTCATGCTCGTCAACGTGGTCATTCAGCTCGGCATGGCGGGGCTGACGTATTTCGCCGCGGTCGGCGGGGACGGCTTGTGGCGCTCGATGGGCTACCGCCTGTGGCCGAGCTGGCGCGAGCCGGGGTACGGCGG
>JGI26050J44790_1000390_pt1 | contig 16173 bp, 10 predicted proteins | sample HigsolmetaGSP12D_FD_44790 | JGI IMG/M metagenome (IMG submission 44790) | reverse complement strand
GGAATATACTAGGCTTTTTCAAAACGGACGATATCCAAGGCTCAAAGAGGATGAAAGGTTATTTAAAAGCTCATCGCGATTATGGGGTAACGATTGTTCCACAAAATATTATAACATATAATACTTCTGAAAAAGAGGGGACCGGCCTTTTAGAAAAGCTTGATGATATTTTAATTAACTCCCCGGACAAAGTAACAGGGATTATTTGCTATAATGATGAGTTAGCTATGAAAATTTTAGATGTGTTAAGGCAAAGAAACTTGCAAGTGCCTGATGACATATCAATTGTTGGCTTTGATGATTCTTTCTTGGCTGAAGTATCCGAAGTAAAATTGACAACAGTCAAACATCCAAAAAGTGAGTTGGGTGAAGTTGCAGCAAAGTTAATTATTGAAATGGTTAATAACATTAACGAACCAAAAGCTGAAAGTCAAGCGGTTAATTCATATGTATTTGAACCAAGTTTGGTTGTCAGAAGTTCAACTAAAAAAATAGGAGAATAAAAAAAGAATCCTCATTCGTTTGAGGATTCTTTTTAATTACGGCTTTAGTCAGTTTCGCTCGCGATAGCGTGCGAAACAATAAACCACCTGCTATGCAGGTGCGCGACGATGGTTATACCAAAAAACCAACTATATCTATAATAGGGATTGTTCAAGCCTCTAACTTATAGAAAGGATGGTGGATTAAATTGGCCAATAAAGCAAATAACTTGGCTCATACAAAGTGGTTATGTAAAACCATATTGTGTTCACTCCAAAGTATAGACGAAAAATAATTTACAATCAATATAGAAAATGCATTAGTGAAATATTGCGGACACTTTGCCAATATAAAGCAGTAGAAATTATTGAAGGACATCTCATGCCTGATCATGTACACATGTTAGTAAGTATTCCACCTAAGGATATCTGTATCAAGTTTTATGGGCTATTTAAAGGGAAAAAGTGCACTCATGATTTTTTGACAAACATGCAAATTTAAAATATAAGTTCGGGAACCGACATTTTTGGACTGAAGGATACTATGTTAGTATCATCGGACTTAACGAAGAAACAATAAAAAAATATACATGAACAAGAAAATCATGATATAGCACTTGATAAATTAAGTGTAAAAGAATATGCGGACCTTTTAATGGGTATGCAAAAGAGGCAAAGGCAATGGAGGCTTGAATGCTAAATGAAAGCCAACGCCTTGAGACGCCGGCCGGTAGTTTAGGCTTATAGCCTTTGTGCAAACCACCCTTTGGAAGGGTGGTTATGATTATAAATATTCATATACAATTAGAAAAGGCTTAAAAATAATAATTTAATCTTGTACGTATATGTGAAAATTAAAAAATTAATAGGTTATTGACAACGGTTTCATGAAGTAGTATTCTTTAGTTATACAAGTTAGTTCCCAATAACATGGGGATTGACAGGACAAATTATAAGGAAGATGGTGTTATTAATGAGGGAAAAGTTGATTTCTTTGTTAGTTTTAGTATTTTTAGTTTCACTAACTTTGTCCGGATGTGGAGGAAGCAGCAGTAATGGTGGCAGTGGAGGTAAAACGGACGAAAAAACAATAACATTTTGGACTCCGTTAACTGGTGATGATGGTGCGTACATGGATGAAATGGTAAAAGCATATAATGCCACAAATCCGAAATTTAAAGTAAAACACGTTGTAACTTCTGACATGTACACGAAAATTTTTACTGTAATGAATTCCGGTAAAGGGATACCTGATTTAGCTATTATCCACGCTGACCGAGTTCCTGGCTTCGTAGACAAAGATATGTTAGAACCATTGACAGATATAATGTCAGCACAACCAAGCATAAATGCAGATAACTATATACCACAGGCCTGGAATGCAGGAACAGTAAATGGAACCCAGTATACAGTTCCGTTGGATATCCACTCAAATGCAATGTACTATAATAAAGATTTACTAGAACAATATGGGGTTTCTAATTTCTTAGATGATAATGTAATAACCTTTGATGAAATGCTTTCATTAAAAGGTAAATTGAAAAAAGGAGATTATGTTGTTAATGATGCATTAATCAGCTGGGTTATCTTAGCTCAAATCCAAAACCTTGGCGGTGATATTAAGGATGCCAATGAAAATCCAACTGTAAATACACCTGAAATGAAACAAGCTATTGAAGAAATCAAGAAAATTTCTGATGCCGGATTAATGACTCCTTATGGAGAAGATGGATATTTAATGTTCCAGTCAGGTCATGTACTCTTTTCAACAGATGGTACATGGACTTCAACAGCACACGCTCAAGTAAAAGGATTAAACTTTGGTGTAACAAACATCTATTCCTTTGATCCTGCTGTATTTCATAACAGAGCTTCCTCTCATATGTTTGCAATGTTGAAGAATGATGCTCGGTCTGATGAAAAAGAAAAAGGAATCGCTGACTTCTTGGAATGGGTAAGAAACAATTCAATTAAATGGGCAGAAGCTGGACAAATTGTTGCTAGTAAAGTAGTATTCGATAGTCCTGAATATCAAAAATATATTCAATCCTTCTTTACAAGTAGTGAAGCAGAAACAAATTCTTTGTATATTTACACTTACAAATATTATCCGGAAGTCCAGGAAGCACTAGATACCTATTCAGCTGATATGGTACATGGTAAGTTGGACATTGATAAAGGTTTAAAACAGGCTCAAAAATTTGTAGATGATAAGATAAAAGAAGACACAAGTGGTAAAAGTAAGAAATAGATAAGAAGAATATTGAAAGGTTTAACAAGGTAATGTGTTTTTCGTAAAAGATTCACATTACCTTTTAAAGGAGGATTCTTAAAAGTGAAAAAATTTAATTTAAAACCAGCAATATTTATTGGTCCTCACCTAATTTTCTTTATTGTTTTTGGATTATTGCCTTCATTATATGGAATTTATGCATCATTCACGCAATGGGATTTAGTCTCAGATCCTGTATGGGTAGGTTTGGATAACTATAAAACAATTTTATTTGATAAAGATTCTACATTTAGTTATCAATTTTATAACGGGTTAAAAAATACATTTGTTTTTGTAGTAGCAAGTGTACCTTTCCTTATAATTATACCATTATTGGTAGCTGCAGCTTTGGAAAATAAAGGCGTTAAATTGAAAGGACTTTTTCAAGCTATTTTATATGTTCCTGGCTTGATTTCCGCATCTGCTGCTGCGTTGATTTGGGGTCTAATTTTCAATGCTCAATTAGGGTTTACCAGTAATGTATTTGGGATGGACATTCCATGGGCTGCCAATCAACCATATGCTTGGATTATCATCTTGATATTAACGATATGGGGAGGTATTGGCGGTAATCTAATTATATATCGAGCTTCGATTAGTGGCATTGATAAGTCTTTATATGAGGCTGCTGAAATTGATGGTGCAAACAAATTTCAAAAATTTATTAACGTTACTTTACCCTCTATACGTTTTCCGTTACTCTATACATTTGTCATGACAACAGCTGGATGCTTTAATGTATTTGTTCAACCGTTAATGATGACTAGAGGGGGTCCAAATCAAAGTACAACTGTACTTATGATGTATATACGGGACTTGGCATTCACATCTGGATCATCTATTGCTGGTATGGCATCTGCAATGGCAGTTTTGTTAGGTATAGTTATTTTAATTATTTCCATCTTCCAATACGTTCTAATGATGAGAAACAGTAATTAATTAATTGATTGATTGATAAAGACAAATTCAATTGGTTCAGAAAGGCAGGGTGTCGAAATGGCTAGAACAAAAAGCATCAGTAAAAATTCCAATCTATCCAAATATCTGGCTTATACTTTTTTAATTGTTTTATGCGTTATATGGGCTGTTCCACTATTATTTGGAATAACCACTTCATTTCGTTCACAAACGGAAGTGGTTAGTGTTGGATTTAGAATGTTACCTGTTGATTGGGTTGTTGAAAACTATATAGCAACTTTAGAAAATACGTCGACTGCTCCGATTATGCAATGGTTGTTTAATTCAATTTTTATCGCTACTATTCACGCAACGTTGGTAGTCGTTATGGTTTCAATTACTGCATATGGTTATACACGTTTAAAATTTAAAGGAAGAGATTTTCTATTCTTTACACTGTTAGGAATATCACTATTCCCGGGGGTTGTTAACCTAATTCCTTCTTATAAAATTATTGATGTTTTAGGATGGGTTAATACACCTTGGGCAATGATTTTCCCTGGACTGGCAGGTATGGGCAATTTATTCTTAGTTAGACAATTTATGGTAGGTATCCCAAAAGAGTTGGATGAATGTGCCAAAATAGATGGTGCAGGAGACTGGACGATTTTCTATAAGATTATTTTACCGTTAGTACGACCGGTTTTAATTGTTGTATTCTTGTTTTCATTTACAGGTTCTTGGAATGATTTTCTCTGGCCAGTAATTGTTTATACAGACGTTGAAAGAATGCCAGTTACTGCGGGATTACTTTTGTTACAAGATATTTATGGCAACTACCGAATGATAGGTCAGTTAATGTCCTCGGCGATATTAGCAATTATACCGACTTTATTATTATTCTTATTTGCTCAAAAATACTTTATACAATCAATGAACTTAAATGCTGGTATTAAAGGATAGAAATAGTAAGCTAATTTGAAATAAGTAGAGGGACATTTTGAAGGGATGGAAATCTGGAAAATCATAATATTAAACGCAGCACCTTTTACATTAAGGTTTTAATCTGAGGTGAGTTATATGATGAGCAGAAATATAGAAAGAAAGTTATTAAGAATAGGAGCTATTTGGAACATATTTACAGCAATTATTACCATGTTTGGATATTCTTCTTGGTTTAAACACACAGGTATAAAAGAACTTAAAAATACAGCCGTTGATACACAAGTTGTTGGTATGCAACTAATGGATGATATTAATAAAGTAATTTTGACCTTTAGTCTATTAATACTAGTTGGAGGTTCGGTAAATTTTATTCTTTCCAAAAAATTGAGGGATAATGATATTCAAAACAAAATTGTACTTTGGATTGCAATTTGGGGTATATTCCAATTACTTGTAATGGATGTTATCGGATTTATTATTTTTCTAATTACTTTCACAATCTATCTTTCAAAAAATAAAGCAATTAAATTATCTAGAAAATCAAATCTGAATTCCTATTCGTAAAAAGGAATAACTACTTATAAGTTTAATAAATAACATTTCTTAAAAATAAATAGAACTTTTTATGTTAGTTAGGAGAATTGAGCTTAGTTTTACATTTTATTCTCCTAATTTATTATTTAATAAGGAAGGGCTTTGCTTATGGAAAAGACGAAAGTGATTTTGTTAATCACTTTAATCATTATCATTGTTTCTGCTGTGACTATTTTAGGGAAAATAGGATTGGATAAGGCTAACGTAAAAAAGGAGAAAAAAGTACCAACATTTACAGAAGTCTCTGTTCATGATCCCTCAATCATTAAAGATGGGGACACTTTTTACACCTTTGGTTCGCATTTAGCAGCAGCAAAGACAAAAGACTTAATGAATTGGGAGCAAGTTGCTGATGGTGTAAATAATAATAACCCACTATTTGATAATGTTAAAGAAGAATTGTTTGAGACATTTAAGTGGGCACAAACCGAAACATTATGGGCTCCAGATGTTATTCAACTCAAGGATGGCAAATATTACATGTATTATGATGCATGCAAGGGAGATTCTCCTTTATCCGCACTTGGGGTTGCAGTTGCTAACCAGATTGAAGGACCATATAAGGATTTAGGAATTATATTAAAATCAGGAATGTCTGGAACAAGTGAAGATGGAACTATATATAATGCAAGGATCCATCCAAACGTGGTTGACCCGGATGTCTTTTTTGATAAAGATGGAAATCTATGGATGGTTTATGGGTCCTACTCAGGTGGTATATATATACTAAAAATGGATACAAAAACGGGTTTGCCGCTACCAAATCAAGGATATGGGAAAAAACTTTTAGGAGGAAACCATAGTCGAATTGAAGGACCATATATTCAGTATATTCCAGAGACTGATTACTATTATTTATTCTTATCTTTTGGTGGACTCGATTCTTTAGGTGGATACAATATTCGGGTTGCCCGTTCGAAAAATCCGGATGGTCCATATGTTGACTCAGAAGGTAATAAAATGATTAATGTTAAAGCAGACCCTACGAAACCGATTTTCGATGATCTCTCAATCGAACCATATGGTGTAAAACTAATGGGAAATTATTTGTTTAGAGATGAGAATAATGATGGAGAAGGGTACGGTTATGTATCTCCGGGGCATAACTCAACTTATTATAATGAAAAAACAAAAGAATTATTTATCATCTTCCATACTCGGTTTCCAAATATGGAAGAATATCATGAAGTTAGAGTCCATCAAATGTTCATAAATGATGAGGGGTGGCCGGTTATTGCGCCCTATCGCTATGCAGGAGAAAAGTTAGAAAATGTTTCAGAAAAGGATGTTGTAGGGAACTATTTGTATATCAACCATGGTAAGGATATTAGTGCTGAAATTAAGGAATCTCAGTCAATCACTCTGCAAAAAGACGGAAAGATCTCTGGTGATGTCAACGGGATCTGGAAATTAACAGAGGATAATCAAGTAAAAATGAGAATAGATAATTCTGATTATGATGGTGTGTTTATCCGTCAATGGAACCCTGAAGTTCAAAAATATGTTATGACCTTTACAGTATTATCAAAAGAGGGTGTAGCTACTTGGGGAAGCAAAACAAATTAAATTGGTCTAGTAAAGAAGCCGATCACCTTTGAATTTTCTGAAGGTGATTTACTTTTATGAAATATGTTGACCGGCAATGGATAGTGGGACATTAGAGTTAAAACTATCTCACCTAAAGTCAAAAGGGAGTGAAATTAAATGTCAATTAACAAGGATATTTTACCAAAAGATCACTTGTATGATGAATCGATAATCGATAATGAACAACTATGGACAACAAATAATGTTCATGATCCGGGCAGTTTTAAAGATGGAGATACATACTATGTCTTTTCAACTGATGCCCAAGTGGGTGGAACATTTAAACCGGGTATCCAAATCCGTAAGTCAAAAGATTTAATTAACTGGCAATGGGTTGGGCGAGCTTTTTCAGAGGTACCGAAAGAAGCGAAAGATTGGACAGGTGCAGAGGGATTATGGGCACCTGATGTTGTCAAATATGGAGATACATACTATTTGTATTATGCCGCTTCGCAATTTGGTAAGACTCAATCATTTATAGGTGTTGCTACCAGTAAAAACATTGAAGGTCCTTGGGAAGATCAAGGGGAAGTTTTTAAAACAAAACAAGGAGAAGAAGGCCCGAACGCAATTGATCCTAATATCACCTTTGATAAAAAAGGAAAACCGTGGATGGTCTATGGCTCGTTCTTTGGTGGAATTTATGTTTCAGAAATTAATCCAGAAACGGGGAAGTTAGTCCATTATGGTCGCGGCAAGCTCATTGCAAAAAGACACCAAAGCGTTGAGGGAGCAATTGAAGGCCCATATATTGTCTATAACCCAGATTTTGACTATTATTACCTTTTTGTTTCCTATGATTCTTTATTTTCAAATTATAATATTCGTGTGGCCCGTTCAAGAAACATTGAAGGTCCGTATGTGGATTTTAACGGGCATGAGATGACTGACCTTTATTTGCCGCCAAACGATGTAGGAATGAAAATACTAGGGGGATATAAATTTAAAGGTTCTGAAGGCTGGGTGGCACCAGGGCATAATTCGGTTCTTCAAGATGGAGATGATTACTATATTATTCACCATATTCGGGCCGCAAAGGATAAAAGATGGCACTATCTTCATGTGAGAAAGATTGTTTGGACGGAAGATGGATGGCCGCTTGTTTCACCTGAAAGATATGCAGGCGAAGGAGAGGAACCTGTTGAAATAGAAGAAATTATAGGAACATGGGAAATTATAAATGTAGATAAGAATAATAATAATCAAATTCTTTCAAAAGAACTAAAGCTATCTCTCCAAAAAATGATTGGTACCAATTATGTTGAACGGATAGGTGAAAATCGATACATTTTTTATTTAAATAATGGATTTCCTTCCGAAGTTGTCGACGGTATTGTTATGCCTGGTTGGGATTGGGAAAAATGGTGTGGTACGTATGTCTTTATGGGGAAAAACATCAAAGGTGAAGTTTTTCTTGGGAAGTTGATAAATGGCTATTAAATAAAACTTCAAATCAGATTAAACTAAAGGTCAATCGGAGGTACATTTGATGAATAATGTCAAATTATTAGATGGTATGTTTAAACAATCTCAAGATAAGGGAAAAGAATACTTACTTTATTTAGATTTGGACCGACTTATTGCACCTTGTTATGAAGCGGCTGGTCAGAAGCCTAAGAAGCTGCGCTATGGTGGATGGGAAGCGAAAGAAATAGCAGGTCATTCAATCGGGCACTGGCTTTCTGCTGCATCGTCAATGTATGCAGTAACTGGTGATATAGAATTAAAAAATAGATTGGAATATGCAATAGATGAACTTAGTTTTGTTCAAAGCTTTGATTCAAGTGGCTATGTTAGCGGATTTAGCCGAGACTGCTTTGACCAAGTATTCAGCGGAGAATTCCATGTTGAACATTTTAGTTTAGGTGGATCTTGGGTACCTTGGTACAGCATCCATAAAATATATGCAGGTTTAATCGATACCTACACATTGACAGGGAACGAAAAAGCATTACAAGTAGTTGTAAAACTGGCAGATTGGGCGAAAAACGGGTTGGCAAATCTCAATGATGATCTGTTCCAAAAAATGTTAATTTGTGAACATGGCGGTATGAACGAGGCGATGGCTGATTTGTATCGGATAACTGGTAATAATGATTATCTTGAACTGGCAAAAAGATTTTGTCATAAAGCGATTCTAGATCCTTTATCAAAAGGAATAGATGATCTTGAAGGTAAACATGCCAATACACAAATTCCAAAAGTAATAGGAGCTGCAAAACTGTATAATCTTACGGGGGACATATATTACAGAAATATTGCTGAATTCTTTTGGAATAAAGTTGTGCAAGATCGATCTTATGTTATTGGTGGGAATAGTATTAATGAACATTTCGGCCCGGAACATTCCGAAAAACTGGGCAAAACTACAACTGAAACATGCAATACTTACAATATGTTGAAATTAACTGAATTGATCTACCAATGGGAACATAGAACGGAATATATAGACTTTTATGAAAAAGCACTATATAACCATATTTTAGCATCACAAGATCCAGATTCAGGAATGAAAACATATTTCGTGTCCACTGAACCCGGTCATTTTAAAGTGTATTGTACACCTGATGATTCTTTTTGGTGTTGTACTGGGACAGGTATGGAAAATCCGGCCCGATATACACGAAATATTTATTATCAAGAAGGTGACCAACTCTATGTAAACCTTTTTATCTCATCACAAATTGAGTTACAAAATAAAAAAGTTATATTGAAGCAAGAAACGTCATTTCCTACAGGAGAATGCACAAAATTAACATTTATCCAGGCGAATGGGATAAAAATGGACCTTCATATTCGAATCCCTTATTGGTTGGTCGGTGAAATGGAGGTTACTGTTAATGGAAAACCAGTTAAAGCACAAATTGCCAATAATTATCTTGTAATTACGAGACAATGGCAAACCGGAGATATTGTTGAAATTAGGTTACCTATGAATTTACATCTTTATATATCTATGGATGACCCGCAAAAACAAGCAATTATGTACGGACCTATTGTCTTGGCTGGTGCTTTAGGTACGGAGAATTTTCCTGAAACCGACATTGTTGCTGATCACCAAGCACTAAATAATTTTGAGTTGATTGAAGTTCCTGTGTTGGTGACGAATAAAAAAGATGTTAACAAGTGGGTGAACCGGATAGATTCAAAACTAGTTTTTGAAACAGAATCAGTTGGACAACCAGGAAGTTTAAAATTAAAACTAATTCCTTTTTATGAATTGCATCATCAACGCTATACAGTTTATTGGAAGATTATGAGTGACAAGGAATATCAATTATATCTTGAGAAAAAGAGAAAAGAACAGGAAAGTTTGAATAAGCTTACAGCTGATGTCGTATCACCGAATGAACAGCAACCTGAAATTGATCACTGCATTCAATCAAGAAATTCTTTTTCCGGTTATTTGAATGTAGTTCATAGAGGCTGGAGAGATGCTCGAGGTGAAGAGGGCTTTTTTAGCTATCAGATGAAAATAGACCCGGAAAGATCAAACTTTTTAGCGGTAAAATACTTTGGAAACGACAACAATATTTTTATTGATGGAATAGAATATGAGCGGAATTTTGATATTTTAGTTGATGATATTGTCATTGCTAATCAAAAGTTAAAGAACAATCAACCTTCTGAAGGATTGTTTGATGTCTTCTATGAAATTCCGAAGTCTTTGACACAGGGTAAACAAAAGGTTACCGTCAAATTCAAATCTTACGAAGAGACAATTGCCGGTGGTGTTTATGAAGTAAAAATAATTGTGGGAGATATGACGAATTAATATTGAAGGAAATGGGCTGTTCATTAAGAAGTCAGCTACTGGCTTTAGAACAGCCTATTACCAGTTACGTACATTTAGTGATGAAGATTATAAATATTTTTATTATAAGTATGGGTTGACAGAAAAAATATAGTCGGTTATGCTTATATTGTACGTATAAGTTGATGGATATTGTAGTAAATACTAATTAATGTACGTATAACTAGGTTTCTAAAGAAAATTTTTTTCTTTCAACCTGTAAGCGTTTTACAATTATTACAAAAAGGGTGAAACAAATGAGTGAAAATCATTTAAAAGCGAAGATGGTAGTGGATAGAACTTTTAAAATTTCAGATGTAAATCCAAGAATTTATGGTTCATTTATTGAACATTTGGGGAGAGCGGTTTATGGAGGTTTATATGAACCGGGGCATCCAACAGCAGATGAACATGGTTTTCGCCAAGATGTTATAAATATGGTTAAAGAGTTACAAGTACCGATTATTCGTTACCCTGGAGGCAATATGGTCTCGGCTTATAATTGGGAAGATGGTGTTGGACCTAAAGAAAAAAGACCCAAACGATTAGAACTTGCTTGGAGATCTCTTGAAACGAATGAAGTTGGTACAAATGAGTTTGTTGAATGGGCTAAAAAGGTGAATGCTGAAGTAATGATGGCAGTCAACCTTGGTACACGTGGAATTGATGCGGCGCGGAACCTAGTGGAATATTGTAATCACCCGGCTGGTTCCTACTGGAGTGATTTACGCAGAGAACATGGCTATAAAGACCCCCATAACATTAAAGTATGGTGCTTAGGAAATGAAATGGACGGGCCGTGGCAAATTGGTCATAAAACAGCTTATGAATATGGTCGATTGGCTGCTGAAACGGCAAAGGCGATGAAACTTGTTGATCCGACGATTGAACTAGTTAGCTGCGGAAGTTCGAATACGGCTATGCCGACATTTCCACAATGGGAAGCAGATACATTGGAACATACGTATGAATATGCGGATTATATTTCGATGCACCAATACTATGGTAATACGGAAAATGATACTGCCAATTACCTAGCAAAATCAATGGATATGGAAGATTTTATAAAAACAGTTATATCTGTATGCGATTATATAAAAGCAAAAAAACGTAGCAAAAAAACAATGTATTTAAGCTTTGATGAATGGAATGTTTGGTTCCACTCAAATGAACAAGATAAAAAATTGGAACCATGGACAGTTGCACCACCTTTATTGGAAGATGTCTATAATTTTGAAGATGCCTTGTTGGTTGGTAGTATGCTGAACACTTTGCTTAGACATTCCGACCGGGTCAAAATGGCATGTATGGCTCAATTGGTAAATGTAATTGCCCCAATTATGACGGAAACCGGGGGAGGAATATGGAAACAAACAATCTTTTATCCTTATTATTATACTTCCGTTTATGGTCGAGGCACGGCATTAAATACTGTTGTTGAATCACCCAAATATGACAGTAAAGATTTTACAGATGTTCCATATTTAGATCAAGCAGTTGTTTATAATGAAGAAAAAGAGGAGTTGGTTATCTTTGCAACAAACCGTCATTTAGATAATATGCTTCTTGTTGATATTGATATCCGCTCTTTTGAAGGTTTTGAATTAGTTGAACACATTGTTTTAGAACATAATGATCCTAAAGCAGTGAACTTATTACATGACCAACAAGTTAAACCACATAACAATGGTGAATCTTATTTTGAGAATGATAAATTAGTTGCCGTTTTACCAAAAATGTCTTGGAATATGATTCGATTACGTAAAAAATCCAGCAATTGAAAGGTCTTTTAAGTAATGAAAGTGCTGGCTTGTTAACAGGGAGACGATACCATGAAACACCATCAATATGCATCGACGCCACCAATGGGTTGGAATAGCTGGGATTGTTACGGTGCTGCAGTAACAGAGGAAGAAGTACGAGGAAATGCGGAATATATGCAGCAACATTTAAAACAGTATGGTTGGGAATATGTTGTTGTTGATATCCAATGGTATGAATCAGGAGCAGAGTCATCTTTGTATCGACCGTTTGTTCCGTTAGAAATGGATGAATTTTCACGCTTAATTCCGGCTGTCAACCGGTTCCCATCAGCAGCAGAAGGAAAAGGGTTCAAACCACTTGCTGATTTTATCCATCGTTTAGGATTAAAATTTGGTATCCATATTATACGGGGAATTCCAAGACAAGCTGTTCATCAAAATACGCCAATTCTGGGTACGACAGTGAGAGCAAGAGAAATTGCCGGCACAAACTCAATTTGCCCTTGGAATACAGATATGTATGGTGTCGATTCAACAAAAGACGGGGCACAAGCATACTATAATTCCTTGTTCCAACTATATGCAGAATGGGGAGTAGATTTCGTAAAAGTAGATGATATTGCTGATTCAAAATTATATAGTACACACACGGAAGAAATAAAAATGATCAGAAAAGCAATTGATCAATGTGGTCGTCCCATGGTTCTAAGCTTATCTCCCGGCCCGGCACCACTTGAACAGGCAAGCTTATTTATAGAAAATGCAAATATGTGGCGAATGACAGATGATTTTTGGGACATTTGGCCACATTTATATAACATGTTCGAACGTTGTTATAAATGGAGTAAGTTGGTTGGACCGGGTTGCTGGCCGGATGCAGATATGTTGCCCCTAGGCCATATAGGAATTCGTTCGGTTGATGGAGGAGCATCAGACCGCTATACTCGATTCACAAAAGCAGAACAACGTACAATGATGACTTTATGGACAATATTCAAATCGCCGCTGATGTTTGGTGGTGAGCTTCGTGATAATGATGAATGGACATTATCGTTGTTAACAAATGAGGAAGTGCTTCATGTTCATAAATATGGTTTGTGTCCCCGTCAAGTTTATCGAGAAAAAGATAAAGTGGTTTGGACATCTATTGATCGGGAAAATAATCAATATGTAGCACTTTTTAATATTGGTGAAGAGAAAACTACAGTATCGGTTTCATTGGAAGAATTAGAATGCAAAGGACCAAAAAAGTTAAGAAATATTTGGGAAAAACAAGATTTAGGTATCGTTGACAACAAACTCGAATTTGAACTGGAGGCACATGCATCTATCTTTGTAAAACTGTTAAATTAATTTATAACCGGTGAGGTTTACCTTTGAAGCTGTTTATAACAAAGCTTTTAAAGGTAAACTTGCCATTTGGAGGCATCAGGAAAATGAATATCTTATCAGAAATTAGTCAATTAGCAAAAGATCTGGAAGTCGATTTTCAAATTCCGGAAATATATATCGAACCTGGAGCNTTGAAAAGAATAAANAGCTATATTTTGANAAATAGATGGGATAANATTGTTCTCGTTTATGATGAAAATACGTATCGAGCCGCAGGACAACGATTGGAAGAATTTTTTAAAAAAGATTCTTTGACCANCCAAGGTATCAAGTTAATCTCGAACGAAAACGACCAAGTGATAGCCGATGAGAAAAGTCTTGTTCAAGTTCTCATTGAAACACCTAATNATGCGGATGTAATAATTGCGGTCGGATCCGGGACCATCCATGATATTGTCAGATTTGCCGGTCATAAAATGAATATTCCTTTTATTTCGGTGCCAACTGCTGCATCGGTAGACGGATTTACATCAAAAGGTGCCCCGTTAATTTTGCGTGGGGTAAAACAAACCATTCAAACCGCTGCACCGATTGCCGTTTTTGCTGATATAGACGTTATAAAAGCAGCCCCTAGAGAAATGGCAGCAGCCGGATTCGGGGATATATTAGGTAAATATACTTCTCTATTAGATTGGGAAATTTCTAAGCTAGTTGGCAATGAACCTTTCCATGAAGGGGCGGCATCATTGACACGGAAAGCGCTTGAGACATGTGTGGAATATGTTGAGGAAATAAGCAATGCAGATGAAAAAGGAATCACGATTTTAATGAATGCATTAATAGAATCAGGACTTGTTATGCAAATATTAGATTACTCTCGACCTGCTTCCGGAGCCGAGCATCATCTATCTCATTATTGGGAAATGTATCTGTTAAAAACGAACCAAAAGCAACTGTTACATGGTGCAAAAGTTGGGGTAGCAACAACAATGATTGTAGAATTGTATAAGAAAAATTGGAAAAAACTACTACGCTCAGAAAGAATTAAAAACACAGTTTATGGAAACGGCATTGAGCAATACGGGGAGTATATTTTTTCAGTTATTGAAAAATTGCCTTCTCCGGACGAATTAAAAAACTGTTGGAAAAAGTAGGGGGACCAACAACAGTTGAAGAGCTTGGCATTCCACAAGAAATCGTTATTGAAAGTTTAAATGAGGCATACCATTTACGTGACCGTTGTACAGGATTGCTTTTATTAAATCAAATAAAAGAGACGCCAATACGGTTGTAACAGTGTAGGATGAAAGGGAACAATGGTGAAAGGAGAACTTGTATTGTTTACAAGCGAAGAAACAAAGTAGTATTGCCTCGGACATAATAGTTTCACAATGATTGAATATTGTTCTTTTCAACTTGATTGTTAATTAAGCTCGACTGAATAAAGAGTGTCTGAAATCCTTTAAATGCAATAATCGGCACGTTAGTGGCAAAGAATTTTTTGGAATAGTGATGGTACAAGCGTTTCATTAGATGCGGCCACTTTTGAACATAACAAAACTTGTTATTTAATTAGGACACAAAAGGTTGGAAATGAACAATAGCTAATTTATGTGAGCCGCCCTTGGACGATTGAAAGGAGAACAAGTCCTGTTCTCGATCTCTGATTTAAGGTCTCTATGTTCATGAACGTCCAGGAATGGTTAAAGGAAATGGTTACTTCTTCGTTGCTTATCGGCGAGTGTGACAGATAATCAATACAGGGAAGATTTGTTACATGTCAAAGAAGGGGATGATTTGCCTAACACTATAACATGGAAAAAAATCAAAGTATTTTCTTTTTAACAAGTCTAAGGTGAATTTAAAATGCTTAATGGTAAATCCTCATTTCTATGCCGAATTGAATCGGAAAAATATTGGAAAATTACTTTTAAAATTTTTTAAGAATGTATTGACTTTAGAATTATATAGGTATATTCTTTTATATGAAAGCGGTAACACACCCAATATTTTTTAGGCTTGTATAACCTTTTTGTAAACCGGTTTCTAAAAATATGGATCGAAGAAAAGCTCAGGGAAGTTCCGAAAAACACCTTCAAATGGCTAATTAGAAGTGGTTATAAGATTTGTTATATATAATTCATTATTTATTTCTTGTAAACCGGTTTCTAAAATATGGACTGATTAAGGCTCAGATAATTTCCGAAAAACACCTTCAACAAGCTAATTAGAAGTGTTTGCTTAATTGTTATATATTTCATTAGTTGTTTTTTGTAAACCGGTTTACTAAATCGGTTTATAAAGAGAAATGGAGTGAATATTGAAGTGGATATAGGAGTGAAAAAAAGCAAAATTACTATAAATGATGTAGCAAAAAATGCAAAGGTTTCTAAAACAACTGTTTCAAGATACTTAAATGGGCAGTATGAATACATGTCTGAGGAGACAAGAAAAACTATTCAACAAGTTATTAAACAATTGGGATACCGTCCAAGCAATGTAGCTAGG
>JGI26050J44790_1000379_pt1 | contig 16554 bp, 23 predicted proteins | sample HigsolmetaGSP12D_FD_44790 | JGI IMG/M metagenome (IMG submission 44790) | reverse complement strand
TCGTGTTTTCATGCTCAATTTCAACTCACATCCCCTCGGTAACATTTCGATGTGAGTGATCCGATGCCTCTTCGGTAACATTTTAGCTGAGTGATTGCGGGGACTTTCCTTTCCCCGTGCGGATTTGTTATAATAAGATTTGCTTCATCCGCGCGCCCGTAGCTCAGCCGGATAGAGCGACAGTTTCCTAAACTGTGCGTCGTGGGTTCGAGTCCCACCGTGGCGCGCCATTTACATAACTCTTTGTCCCGCAAGGTTTTGCGGGATTTCTGTCCCCAGACTATGCACTCGATAGGCGTACAGTCTGGGGCCATAAAAATCGGTGAATTGTTGGCCTTGACTCGGACTGTCGGCCTGAATAACAATGAGACCGGTAATCGGCCCTCCTGCAGAAAAAATCTCTGACAGGAGGGCTTTGTTGTGTCTGGCGATCCGCGTAAAGGACGAAGAATTGTGAAAGGTAAAACGAGGGATAATACCGCTGTTCCTACCGAAAACGCAATTCCTTTGGATCATGCTTTTCAGACCTTTTACGCCTCAAAGAAAGCGGAGGGAATGAGGGAAAGAACGCTGGAGGAATATGTGATCAATTGGCGTTATTTTCGGGAGTGGCTTGAGCAATACGATCCGGAAATCCGGTTCATTCAGCAAATCGGATCGGAGCATATTCGTTCCTATGTCAATTACATGGCCGCCAAACCGAAATATTCGGAAGTTCCCTGCCGGAAGCAAACCGGGGAAACCTTACCGCCTTATACGGTTGCACTTCGATTGCGTGTGCTCCGAACCCTGTTCAATTTTCTGCATCGTGAACAAATCATCGAGAACAATCCGGTCAGCAACGTGAAACAACCCCGCTTTGATCACGAAGGGAAAGAGACGCTGACCGAGGAACAGATGGAACGATTGCTCGCCGCTCCCGACACCTTAACCTATGCAGGGTTTCGGGATCGGACGTTGATGATGCTGCTTGCGGACGGTGGATTTCGCATTCACGAAGCGCTTCGATTAAAGGCGGAGAACATTGACTTCCAATCCGGATGTGTTCATTTGCCGGCCTGGATGAATAAAAACCGCAAACCCCGCATGGTTCCGATCTCCATGAATGTGCTGCGAGAGGTCTTGCGGCTGATTGATGAGAACCAGCGGTATTTCAATTCCGATTACGTGTTCCTTTCCAATTACGGCGAACCGTTAAAAGCCGACCATTTCAGAAAACGTCTCAAACTCTATGCTAAAGCGGCAGGTATTCCAAGCAAGGATGTTTCTCCTCACCGCTTCCGCAGTTTCTTCTGCCGGCAGTTTTTGGTGAATGGAGGAGACCTGTTTACGTTGCAGCGGATCGTTGCCCATGCGAGTATTGAGACAACCAGACGTTATGTCAACATGAACGATGAAATCATTCGCCGGCAGCATGAGCATTATTCGCCGATTGCCCGAATGGGATTGAGCCGCATCAACAAACGGCGCCTGTAACAGTATAAAGCGTGTGAACCAATAAAGGGGAAGGATGTCGAATCCGTTCCCTTTTTTTCAATTCTCGTAGGGATCCTTTATCACCGGCCCATCATAGACAAAAACATCTTCCGGCTTCATGACCTGCTTCCAGGCGCAATCCCGGCACAAGACAACCGGAACGGAGCCTTCCGGCATCGGGTAGAGGACGACCTTTCTGACATCCGGCTCCACAATTTCGCCTTCTTTCGTCGCGGCGCCAAGGAGCAGTTCCCCCGCGCAGACCGGGCAGTATACATACTCCTCGGGTTCCGTCTCCTTATGGATACGCACTGCGTTCATTCGTTCCCTCTCCTTTGTCATCGGATGATCAGGTTGGATCTAACACAAGCGTAGAACGTCCTTGACGGGAATTTCAAGTAAAATGCGGAAGACAGTAAGAATACGCCGGCAGCCGGTTTATTCGCACGAAGATGCGAAAAAAACGGCTGCCGCAAACCGGGCGGGGAAAGGCAGCGCAAGGCGCGGGGCCTGCCTGTCGCCTGCGCCTGAACCTTCGCTTGTCCGCTATTCGTTGAACTCCAAGGGGGACGCGCTGCGCATCTCCATCTTGAACTTCTTCCAGCGCTGTGCCCGTTCCATATCTTCGGGAGTCAGACATTCCTGGCAGTAACGATTGAACGCCGTCGTCAGGATGACGGATTTGGCCTTTTCATACCGATTAGCCAGATAGTCGAGGATGACGCTTTCCTGCTCGCTCAGGTAAACCGCCACCTTCACGTTCCGGCCTTCACCGTTCGTTTTCTCGCGCCGAACCGTCAAGTCAAAATGATGCAGATTGCGACTTGCCTTCCGCTCCGCCCTCCGCTTCGCAAGACAAGGGTTGCAGACCGAAGGTCGGGCAACATCCCGGAAGTTTTCGGTCACGACTTGCCCATGCGCATTCACTTCGCGCCGGGGTTTGGTTTCCCCGCAATCCGTGCACGTGAAACATTCATGATGATCCGGATGAAGGTACTGCGTCTTCAACGGCATCAGAGATCTTCCTTTCCATTGTTTGAATCGGAGCCGGTCCAGCCCCATAAGTCTGGCGGTCCGGACTAAGCGGAAAGGACACGGGAAGCAAGGCGGGCCGCCTCCGCATCAAGCAGGAGCAAGATCGACCGGAGTTCGTCGTCTGCTTCATCCGGACTTGCGGACAGCAGCACGGAAAACTCAAGCGTGCACACCGCCTCGTTTTCGCAAAACGCTTCAAGATGAACGTTTGAACAATGCCGAATGACCTCTCCCTTCGCCCGCAAAAGCGCGGCGCGGGAATCGGACGATTCGACGCGTTCTCTGACCAGAGCCGCGAAACGGGAGCAATCAAGTTGAATGAGTTCGATCCGGGACGCGGCATCTTCATACGTGTCATCAGAAAAAACGGTGCAATCAGCGGAATCAGAAAGATGCATGGATACCCTCCTGCGAAATGGTCAAGAATCGGCCCAAAATGTTGAGCCATAAGCAGTCGGGCTTTCACAACCAGAATGGAAATGAAAAGTTGAGGATAACAAAAGCGCGGGATGAATGGTTCAGGGGAATTTCTGACTTTATTTTATCCCAAGCCAAGCGAAACTTTCAAAGATTTGGAGACATAAAGAGCAAATTTTTTCCGGATACCTGGCACCGCGGTCTGTTCCTTTCTCCGCCCCCCGTTCCCGGGCACCGTGAAGCGTAAATCCTCAATCTGTTCTCGTGAAATATGCACTTCTTGGCGTGCACGCTGAACGGCGTTTGGGTGACCAATGGAAATAGTTCGATGTTGTCGCAGAAGCCTTTTTGTACATCTTTTGGCTGTCGTTTCGGGGGATCCGTTCACTGTTCGATTTATCCGGCCTGCCATATTTGCGCGATTTTGAAAACGTCCGCCCCTCTTCTTCGAATCCGCCCGCACACCAAGAAATTCCTTCTCCGAACAAGAAAATCGCTTGTAACGGACTGTAATCGTTGAAAGTCGCCCAAAGCCACAGTTTTCCCGAAAAAAGAAAGTAACCGTCCCCCCTGCCAAGGTTGACGGTCACTTTCTTCTTCGGAATCATCCGGAGGAATGATGGACACTTTCCATGATTATCTTACCCATTTTTGACATTTAGCACAAGAGCCTTGAAAACTCCATTCTTATCGGTTGAAGGATTGGAATAGTCCCTCCACTGCAACGTATAAACGTCACGAAGATGAATGGGCTTCTCCCTGCCGTCAACCGTTCCTTCTCCCGCTTTCTCCGACCACTTTAGCGTTCCGGAGACGATTCGACCATCAAAGAGCATGAAATCCTCGCTGACGTTTTGAGATCTCGTTGGCTTGTCCCAGTACCGATGGTCATTTGTGATCATGACGGCATATCCTTTGGTTCCAGGCCGGCTGGAGACGATCACCTCTAACTTCTCGACATCCCGCAAATAATCATACCGTGAAACATCTTGGGCAGCCTAGTTCTTCAACTCGAACGTTTCACCGTTCACGGTGCACGTCAGCCGCGAGGTTTTGTAGCGCACTTCAACCCTTCATGAAACTGCTCTCCATCTACCACTTGCTCTAGCCTTTCGATATCGCAAAGCACGTCGTACTTGCCGCAATCTTGTGCCCCATGATTGGCCAGCCAGAACGGTTCGCCATCCACAACGGTTTCCAATTTGCTGGTCTTGTACTTGAGTTCAATTGCCGTTCGTTTGTTTTGCGACTCAACAACGATATCCAAGTACATTCGGGTGGATTGCGGCCGATACTCCAGACGAATCTTCGCTATCGGGTCCATAGATGCAAGTGCCATGCAAGTGCGTGTTGAAAATCAGCCTCGCTGGAGAAAATTGGCCGTTCTTGTGCGAGTTCTCGCAATACCTGATTTATATCCATATCCTCGCTCCCGTATATTCGCCTGTCTTTTCTTCTTGCGACGGAATGAGCCATTCTCCCTTTTGAGATCACGTGAAATTAGAAAGACCAATCCCGACGCCCTATGTACAGCAATGGAGGTAATCCATACCCATATGTGAAGTTCATATTTCATACTCATATGGAAAGTTAATATGAGAAGTCCATATTTCATATCCATATGAAAAGTTCCTATGTTCATACCATTGGAAGTGCGGAAACAATCAATGCGATCAGTAACGCCGACTCGGCGGGCGCTCCCAAGCCTCCAGGAGGGCTTTGATGCGTTCTTCGACCTCCAATTCGATGTACCTCTGCTCGGCGAGAACCTTTAGGCCCCGAACGATATCCCACTCAGGCCGACCCGTTTTGATCTGCAATTCTCGAAGAGTCGGGAACCGATTTCGCCCTGCTCTGAAGTTTGCAATGATCCGAAGTATTTTACGATCTCGATCCGAAAGCATGAAATCACCTTCGCTCCTCATTATAGGAACATCAGTTCCCCATAATGAAACAAATAACGAAAAGTCGAGTATAAATCAAGAGTGAGTGACAGATTCGACGGGAAGGGGGATTGCAGATGGATTGTCCAAAGTGCGGGACCAAGTGCGAGACGAGAACGGGAAACATCTCATGGACAAGCGATGACGGGATTGAAGTGGTGATTTCGGGGACAGAGTATACCTCTTGCAATGTATGCCACGTAGCCGTACTGCCGCCCAAGATCAAGAATTGGCTGGAAAAAGTGATGGTTCAGAAACGAGAGATCGGAGGCCGCCCCTATATGTTCTTGAACGCGGCCGTGTTCGCACACTCGTAGTTTCGATCAAAATTCCAGCCGGGTGGCCGAATGTGGGCAACAGTTGCGAAGCAACGGCAAGACAACGACTTAAGGTTCCTGTTTTTGGATAAAACATTACATTGTAAGCCATTATCAGGGGCATGGATGGCAGAATGAGTGGATCAAGAAACCCACCCTCATGAATTCAAGGTGGGTTGCAGGTATTCGCTATTTGATTTTCTTCCACTTAAACCCGTCATCGGAAATCGCGACTTCGTCGTACGAATATCCGATAAACTTGTTGCCGGATTGAATCACGAACATATTTTTGATGGAATCGATTTTGGTCTCTTTCCATTTCGTTTTGTCTTTGGACGTCAGAACTTTTGTCTTCTGGACGCCTGGGCTATGCCAATACTGCATGAATACGAAGTACGTCTTATCTTTTTTGAAGACCGGCGTACGATAGTTATTCGTCTGCAATATTTTCTGATTCTTCTTTAACTTAAATGTAATGCCGTCGACTGATGTCAGTAGATTTGAAACATGATCGTAGAGATGGATTGTGTTACCGACTACAGGCTGCTCTTCATAGACAGCATATCTGAAGTTCGTTTTCTTCTCGTCCAATCCAGATTGCTTGGTCCATTGCTTCATGTCCTTGGATGTAAATACACTCAATTCGGCGGAGAGGCCCATATCGGGATCGATCAGAAACTGATTTTTCTTCGTAGGCTTTCCATAGAACATGTACCCGCCATCGATGGCAGAATATTGCTTCCCATTATAAACCAGAAACGCGTACTGTGTGGGGATCTCGCTTTGCCACGTCCAAGATGCGCCATCGGAAGAAGTCGAGGTAAATACATGCGTTTTTCCCAAATCGGATCGTGTTGCAAGTAATACGCGCTGGTTGTTCACGATTTGGACCCGGCCAATCGTCAGCGGCGTCCCGTCCGGCGCTTGAAGAGTAAATGGGGTCCATTCCCGCCCGTCCTTGGAATAGTAGGTTTCTACATTTTTGTAAGTTCCATAATCGTTCGTTGCGACATAGAAGTTGCCATCAAGATAATGTACTCTAAAATACGCTTGTCTGCTTGGCAGTTTACGCGCTTCCCATGTCTTTCCATAGTCTCGCGTAATGTTCAAATAATTTCTGGAAGTCGTCATGATGATGCCTTTGCCATTGGATGCGATGAAGTTTTGTCCATCACCGGTAGCACGATTGAAAGCGATTGGAAAAGGGTTGTCCTTTTGCGTCGAATTTTCTGCGGCCGATTGAACTTGAAAGGGGGACAGGATGGCTGCGAGCATGATTGCCAAGACAAGTAACCCGTTTCCAATGAGTTTGGATTTTTTCATAGCGACATGACTCCGTTTCTAAATGAAGCAGGTATATTACATGGGCAATGTTTTACATTTTCGCACTTTATTTTATCATAGATTTGAAGAATATCAGAGATAGATAACCATAAAGGTTGCAATGAGAGTAGGATCAGATCAGGTTGCTGTAAACCTCATCGGCTGGCAAACACGCAAGTACAAGTTGACTCACTTTCAACAATCCCGAGGGGACATATAGACTAGGGTCAGCAGTCACGCGATTGATCTAATTCCACGGAGTATTCATCAGTTAGATCCGGATCGGGCATATTAACTTGTTGACCAGATCTATCCGGATATATCGTCGGCACACTTATACGGGAAGACAAAACAGGCTGGAGAAGTCGATGGGTTACCTTAATCTCCTCCTAATTGGGGCTGCCTTCGCCCACTCATAATTTCCATCAAAAATCCAGCCCGGGAGTGGGGCTCTCCTATAAGATAACGCTTCAGCAAATTCAACGCCGTCCCCCATTCATATCAACCCAAGCCGGATCGCGATATACCTCGCTCTGGCAATCAATACATTTGTTCGGTCATTGTGAATTTTCTCAACATTCGGTGACTTCGTGTTGACGTAGCCATACGTTGTATGAGGAACATGTTGCACGCAAACCAACACGATGTGAGCCCGCGAAAACGCACCAGATAACAACTCAAGATTCTCCTCGTACGGATTGATCGTTTCGACAACCGCCCCGGCTCTCTCCAATGCGTGCCGATACTCATTCAGATTCCGAGAGCCAACGACTAAAACTTTCAGTCCGCCGAAATAGACCGCGGCGCCCCCATTCTTGTTGCTTCCACCCGATTTCCTTCTCTTCCTTGCAACGGAAACTTGATCGCTTACGGGTAAGGTGGAACCATCGTATACCGTGACAACATATGCTGTCCCGTCAAAGCCAAGGAGCGCCGCGGCCGAAACGCCGTCAACGAGGCGAGGATTCTCTTGAATTGCCACAGAGAGGATCATCCCCCAATTTCTTTGAAGACGAATTGACCGTCAACCAAAATGGAGCCGTGAACAGGATCTCTCTTCGTCTTCCTTCTTTTCTTTGGCATCTTAGTGAAGAGTTTGATCGTCCGGAACTTCCCAACCAAGCGGATAAGGCCGTCGTACTGTGTTACCGTTTCAACGGACAACCGCTTGTCCAGAATGTCGATGAGTTGCGAGATTTCATCTCTTTGTTCGAGCGTCCGGTACCTTTCTTCGAGATCGGCGAATTTTAATCGCCAGGCAGCCAGTTCCTTCGCAAGTTGGTCCCTAGCCTCGTTTAGGTGCCTCGCGGATGCTTGAAGAGCGTTGACCCGCATCGCCTCATCAACCTCTGTACGACGTCGCAAGTACTTGTTATCCTGCTTAATTTGTTCGTTATGCCGCCGTAGACCGTTGTTGACATTCAAAAGCCGCCTGTTTTCACTCTTCAGTTCTTCGATTTCCGTAAGCATTACCGATTCAGACAAGGAGAGAGCGCCTCTTCTTTCTCGTGCAATATCGTCTTGAGTTCTTTCACCTCCGATTGCAGGCGTTTTCCAGAGTCTCTTTCAACCTCAAGCGCCTGTTGAAGGCTGAATCTTTCGTGTTTCAAGGCTGCGATTTCTCTCTTTTGATCATTAACCACCTTGAATGCCGCTTCAAACTTTCGCTTCGCACGCTTCACTTGGGTTTCAAGATTGGAGATCCGTTGTTTTAGCGATTTTATTGCATCACCGATATCATTTTCATCCAGGGGAGCATCAATTGAATCAAGTGCCACAAGGGTCGATTCCGATGAAGTGACAGAAGTATGTGTCACACTTCGAAACTTCTCAAGAAGTGCTTTCTTCTTTTCACGGGAGGACTGTTGACGTTCATAAAAATTGACTCCTATTCGGTTGAAAGTATCTCTTTTTGGCATCGATGATCCCCTAGCATCGGCATGATGGATATCCTCAAAGCAAATATTATCAGATTTTGCCCGTCATGTGAAACATTTCACATATCGTAACTATTGTTGAATAAAGGAATGAAATTGCGTCACTGATTCCAGGGAACAATTAACAGCGCTGTAATTCGCGATAATCCGAAGCAGTTTTCGATCTCGATCCGAGAGCATAAGATCACCTCATGCCAATGCGAACATATATTCCCACATCGAAACTCTAACACGAGAAGTGCGTAAAATTCAACACATGAGGATGGAAGGGAGATCCGATGGATGAAATGCATTCATTGCGGAGCCGAATGCATGGCGCAAAGAGGAAACCTGGGGTGGACGAGCGATGACGGAATCCGAGTGACGATATCGGGGGCGACATTTCATGCCTGCCCGATGTGCAACACAGCCATCTTCCCGCAGAACGTCAAGGATTGGCTGGAGAAGGCGTTGGATCAAAAACGCGCGGGGGCAGCCCTTATCTTTTCCTGAACGCATTCGCTTTTGCCCACTCGTAAATTCCATCAAAAGTCCAGACGGGCTCGCTGCACAACCCGGCCGTCTGAGATCTGTAATCGGTTCAGCCGTCAGGATGGAGTGCATATGTCCATAGATTTCTGGTGATATGCCCAAAAAAACGGGTAAATGTCCAGTTGATTCTGGCTTTTTGTTGCATGGTGTTTCCAGGCCGCCGATCGGACCGGACATTATGCAACAGATAACATCCGGTTATTCAGGTTTGATTCCGGTGTTCCGCCAATGTCCGGATCGGGTTGTGCGTTCACCCGATTTTTAAGGACCATATTGGATAGATTCGTTTGGACATTTACCAGATTTTATTGGTCATTTGACCCGAAATCCATGGACATATTGTTTACCGGGCAAACGGTTTCATTGACGGGATTGATCGAGCGTTCACCCGATTTTTATGGACATATTGACCCGAATGATCTGGACATATGGAGTGTGTTCGACCAGAAAGATCCGGACATATACCTCAGGACATATACCTCAACCTCGAACCACTTCACCCGATTGTTCCGGAAATATCCTGTTCCTGTTCCCAAAAACCAAAAGAACAGACCCTGCTGCAAACACTTCCTGAATCACATGAGTAAACAGTACCGACCTAATTTAAGCAGAACTGCATGGGACACCTTAATTGGCATAAGCGGGCGATCACCGCCCGCCTATGATTACGCCTGTTTCATGTAACGCTGAATGGCCGACCTGGAGAAACCGGTCATCCGGCTCAGCCCGCGTATGGACAAGCCCGGGTTTTTCGCTAGAAGCCGGTGAATCCTTTGGATTTTTTCCTCTGCCCTCTGTTTGATCATGTCGCGAGTCGGCTTTTGGGCCTCCCTTCTCCGGCGTTCTTTCCTTTCCCGTTCCCGGCGATTTTTCTCCTCTTTTCCGATGATCGTCACAAGTTCGCGTTGTTCTGCGGGCGTAATGTTGAGGTTCTTGATGATGGTTTGATTGTTGTGAAAGTAACCAACGGTTTGGTATGCATCGTGATTTTTGCGGGTAATCGAGAGGTCTTTTTGCCCCGTTTGATGCGCCCACATTTCTTCGGCGCTTCGTGTCGCTTGTTCCACTTCGTAACGGGACAGGGGACGGGAGAACCATTCGTTGAGCCGATGGGTGTTCTGGAGAGCCGTTTGAGCATTGTGAGTGAGGAAAAGCATGAGATAGCGATACAGAAACAACGTATATTCCCTGCAACCGTCCATCTCTCCCCGGCGAAGCCGTATCAGTTTCTCCAGATCCCTGGCGCGGGCCAGGTGAAGCGTATACGGAGTAAAAGCCGTCTTCGGTGGGTCGCCGGGTTTCCTTTGCTGGGAGGGCTTCTTTTGCTTTAAAATCCGTCGGGGAGATGGTTGCGGCTTGTGACGGGGGGGCGGCGGAGGGAGCCATCCGGCGGCGAGCATTTCCATTGAGTAAGGCGCGGTCAAATACTGAACAAGGTAGACCTGCCGGCCGGTTTTGGAGTTGAAGGTGCCGGCGAGACGGAATACCCGGGAAAGATCGGTGCACACCGAGTCGGCGCCGACATCCCGGAGCGTTTCGACGAAGTGTGACTGCAATCTTTTCCACAACAGGTACGCTTTCCTGTTCATATAGGCAACAGGTTCCAGAAGGAAAACCAGTTGAATGCCGCTGCCGGAGAAAATGACGTATGACGGCATCGGTAATCGGCCTTCGTCCACATACTCCATCCGGATGTAATCAAACATCGCTTCCGGACTGTAGGGTTTCCACCTGTCCAACTTGTAGTAGTCGATGTCCACATAGAGAGCCCGAATCTCCCTGGTCCAGTTGGACGTCCTTCTGGGTAGGAAGAAGTTGTTCAGCGAAAAGTAGACGTCCATCCCGTCTTTCCAGTCAGGATCCAGCAAGGCGGCCGGCAACTCCTTCGGGCTGAAATGACGTTGAAACCAGCCGCTGCGGGCGTTTGGATCCTTCTTCCCCAGCGCGATATAGCACTTTGGATCCGGCGCGCCGTGATGATGCAAATGAACGAGTTGGTACAAGGGGTCATAGACAGGCTCCAGTAAGCGTGGGACAACGGATCCTCCGGCAGAGAACATGGGGATTGAATGGTTTTGCATGTGTGGCACCTCCGTTGGAATTGATACCGGCAGTCAAGACTGCCATAACGGAGGACCAGGTGTCCCACACAGTTCTGCTTAAATTAGGTCGGTAATGCTCCTCATGCTTTTGTACGTCCCCTCCTTTACGATTCTCGGAACCGATAACCTGTGTTCACGACCGGATTTGAGAAGCCCGCTTTTTGCTGCAAGATCGTTCTGACGAGGAAAAAGAAAACAGAAGGCGTTCAACAAGGGGGGGGTCACAGGGGAGCGAGGATTCCTAGCGCATGGAGCGTCTCAAGGGGGCAGAAAAGGCACGGAAGCCGCAATTTTGGCGCCGGGATGGGATCGCCGCTTGGGGCAATTCGATGCTGACTCTATTTTAATATGTGCAGAATCGAAATTTCCAGGAATTACGAGGCTTTATTTCAAAACCTCATGCGCAGCAGCATTCTGCGTATACCCGTGTATCCTTGTATACGAAACGTATACAGGGGACGGCGTTCCTTTGCCGCGGTAAAGCCAGTCAGTCTTCCGTGAGTTGCACGAGATGGAATATGATACAAGAAAGCAGAACTTTCATGAGGAGGAAGGATATGCCCATTGACAAAGCAAAACTCATATCGTTGCTGTCGGCACCTATTACGACTCCAGTCGCAGTTAATCCGGCGGTGAGAACCGAACTTGCGAATGTGTTGCAAGACACAAGAACGTTGGTGGAACCGCAACCAGTGAGTGATGTTATCCCTTTCATCCTTTGGCAAAACCAATGGAATGACATCGGATTTTTCGGTCCCAAAAAGAATGCCAGATATCGCAAGGAAGCGGAGCGAAAGTATTCGCGCGGACGCAAGGTATTTGTCGATTTGGGTTATAACATTGGACAGGAAGGAGCGATGCCCCACCCGTGCATTGTGTTATATAACTTCATAGATTTGCTGATCGTGGTTCCCACAACAAGTAATACAGGCCATAAAATATCCAATATGGAACCGGACATTCAGAAGGTTAATCTGGTGGTACCAAAAGACGGGATCATTTTCCCGAACGAGACCATCATCCAACTGCACCAGATTCGGGTGGTTTCCAAAAATCGCATCTTAAAAGATCTGAACTGCAATGTGAGGGATTACATACCGACGAATGAATGGATCGATCAGGTGAATGTCGGACTGAAGGCCCCGGGTCTCATTCCGTATGGTACGGATCTTCAAAAAGTGTTGGAGATGAAAGTTTGCTTCCACTATGCACCTGACGTGTTCCATCAAATGTTGCGGCTGCGCCAGCAAGTCGAAACCCTGGAGCAGGAGAAACGGACGCTTACCCATCAACTTGACGAATTGAGGAAGACCTATGAGCAAGTAGCGCCCTGGAAAGAATGACCCCTTGACACCTCTTGATTTCACTCGATACAATAGAGACAATAAGATCTGTCTATGCTGCCCTCCAACCTGACGGTTTGATCCGGGACGGGTTGGTGTGGTCATTTTTCGGACTGATGCTGCCCTTGAACCGGGATGGTTCATGTGGTCAGGAGAGCCTGCCAGGAGGCAGGCTCTCTATCTTTTCACTCACGCCTCCAACGGCCAATCCTTGTATTTGTCCTTCGCCTTCTCCACGATGGCATTGGTCAGAAAGCGCAGTTGCTCCCCCTTGATGTTTTCCCGCATCAGAACCATTTTCACCGCCAGCGTCACTTTGGCCAACACGTCCTGCCGGTGATGGTTCGTCCAGCCGATCTGGAACTCCTTCTTCATGGCGGCCACCACCTTGCGGATCAAGCCGGCCACGTCCAGCGTGGCCTGCTGCATGTCGTAGATGTGGATCACATTGCCGAATAACTCAAACGTATTCCGGTCCGCGAAGGTGATGGGCGTACCGGTAAAGGCGATGTGTGAGGCATTCGGCAAGGCACGACGCAGGTTGCCGGCAAATCCCTCGAAATTGTACTGTGTGCGATAGGCTTCATCGGAGATGACAATGTTCCGGCGTTCAGAGCAGACCGGGAACTCCCCTTCCCCGTCTTTAAGACGGAACTTTTCATTGTTGAGAAAATAATCTGGCCGGCTTCGTTGCGAAGAAGTTCCCTTAGTTCATCGGCGCTTTCGGCATGGTGCACATGGCCCACCAGGGAAGCGCCCTTCATGAAAACCGAATACAGACTGTTATCCAATCTACTTGTCAGTCCAACCTCTCCAATTTCCGCAACAAATCTGACCATTGGGCGGCATCTCGTTTCTCCTGGCCGGAAAGTTTCGTCTGAGCAGCCAGGGTTTTCTCGAATGATCCGCCATACTTTTCTTCAAAGAACCGAATGGCTTTCTTAACTTCCTGGCGCTCTTCTTCGGACGTGATCGGTTTATCTCGGCCCAAACGCTTCTGCTCTCTGTGGTAATTTTCTTCGATCTCGGCAAGCGTCGCCCGAACCCCTGTGACGGCAACGTACTCTGTATCCGGCCTGAACACCGGGTCATCCACCCTCACCCCGAGGAAACGGCCCTCCCGAACCCAATCCAATACCAAGGCTTCGCTGGTACCCATGAACCTGCTGACATCTGTTAAAGAATAAATGGTGCCCATTTGGCTTCACCTCCGAGTTTATTTTCCTGCGAAGGCCGTGGAGAGGCAAGTTGAGGTGCCCGCTCATATTTTAGGTGTGGTGAGGCAATCGAGCAAATGGGGATCCTGACGGCCTTCAACGAGTTCGGGAGCGGAATAATCCAGCACCGGAAGAAGGCGCTTGACACATCTTTGCTCCTCCGGGGAACGAGGGTCGATAAGATGAGCCGGGCGAAAGATCGGGAATCGAAATCGTCCTCCCCTCTGTTGATTCTTTCGCCGTCTGAACCGCAATCCCCACAACAAATTCACTTTTGTAAATTCTTAAATATTTGACTTAAGGCGCTATCAGGAAAGGCCGGGCTCGAATCTCCTTTCAACAGCCCTGTGTCCGCGCGACTGAAAATTGAGGACAAAACAATCCCTCGTTCGGTTTCCTGAATTGCATTATCATTTATCAGCGATAAATAGACGTAAGTCATTTGATAACGCTCTTTTGCATCGCGGGCTAGATGAAACGAACTAATCGCCAATTTTGTAAATAACGTGACAAGATAAACAGCGATGGATGTGATTAAGACAAAGATAAAAGTTCCTTTGAATGAATTAAATGTTAATTGCGATTCTTTCGGAAATAACGCATCAGGACTTGTATACAGGATAATCGTTAATCCGATAAGCAGGAAAATTGTTAAAACAACCACCCATGATACCCATAATTTTCCTCTTCCATTGTAATACTTATAAAGTGAGTCCCAATATTTAGCGGGACCTTCAAGACGTAACTTCTCCCTATATATCTCCTCCAGTTGCTCTAGATTTTGCTGTTTCTGCTGAAGAAACGTCTCGGTTTCATTTTTCACACTATCTGCCCAAGAAGATATTTCACTCTTAAAGGTTTCACTGTTCTGTTCAATCTGCTTCATCCTGGCATCGTACTGGAGATGCAATTCATTTAGATCTTCAACATAAGTCTTCCGAAAATTGTCCAATTCTTTTTGGTTTGATGCTGCCACCTGATAAAAACTGGCTCCCAACTCCTGAGTTAGGTAGGCCTCGATAAACCCTCTCATGTACCAGAAATTTTTTTGATTGTTGTATGCGCCTTGAAGATAGTGTGCAATTCCGGTAACTGCATCGTGGTTATTTTTATATTTTACAATTAGCCTTGCAATATCGGTATCGGCATAAATGGCAGGAAAAGTATTTATTTTCCCGATCGAAATTGCATTCTCTATATTTTGCTTTACTTGCTGTTCAACTGTTGCGTTCAGAGCATTGGTTATATTCGCATTAATGTTACTAAAATGACTTAAAATTTGTTGCACGATAGGCCCTGGGTTCTTAACTTCTCTCCAGAACTCATACTGCTTCGTCATAAACTCCCAGAACTTCTCAAAAGATGTAAACTTCCTAACTTGACCGGAAGGATACAAAGGAACAGTTATTGGACCGTTTTCTTTAAAATACTGTTTAACAATCTCAATTTGTTCCATGGTTCACCCAAAAATTCGGCCTTAGCGTAATGATATATTTTATTTATTTGACAATTTTCCTCTTTTTCCTCCTATGTTTGCGGATTCAAGAGTTCACAATGTAATTCTAAAATATTTTGCCTATTGCCAGGGACACTTTTAGCGCTCCTGATGTACTCGGATCATGCCTGAACGGCAATGAACAGGTTGTTGCATCTGACATTCGGGTTTGGTAAGATAAGGCTGACTGTAGGAGCCGGCGCGGTTTGTCGGTCTTCATAAAGGCTAACAATCCAGTCGTATCAAGGCATTTCGGCTTTTCACCGCCGAGCGACAGTTTCCTAAACTGTGCGTCGTGGGTTCGAGTCCCACCGTGGCGCGCCAATTTCCGTATAAACCTTAATCGGCCCTCCTGCGGAATAAGGGTTGCAGGAGGGCTTTTGCCATTGAACTTTTGCACGGATACCTGCATGGCTTAGCCGTTTGTCTGTATGACGTTCCAGGGAATCAAATCAATCAAAGTCTTCACACCCGATGTTCCAAAGGGAAACACATTCTCTCTCCGTATGGACGATAAATTCACATATCCGATCGGCTCCAACTCGTCAGGCCAACTGTCGCCTGGCCGCTTGTACAGAAATAGCCGACAGCCGTCCGTCGTCATAATGCGTTTACAGTTCGGAAGCGGCAGCACCTCCGCGTACGACTTGGCTTGTTTGTATGCAGGCTCTAAAAAACGTCCTGCGGCAGCGCGGAAGCCAGATCGAGCAGATTCTGCCACTGCGCCCGTTAAGCATCGATCAAAGCGAGATCGGCTTCCTTGAATGGTTGCATGCCGACTTTTTCCAATTGCTAAACCCATTATACCTGCCTCATGACAACTGTCGGCCAGCCAACGCCTGTTCTGCCTGTGCCTTGTTTGCATTCGCCAAGCGGATGGGACGCCTGTGCTGCGGGCTGCGTCGGTTGGATTTTGTTCAAGAAGAACTGGAATGGTGCCGCCTGCCGACTGCTACGTTGGAAAACGTACAGTGAAATCGCGGCCGAGGCTTGGAAAAGTGAAGGAACGGGCTCATTTGGCTGGATGAATTCCAATGGCGAAGGAAAACGGGGCCGTCATCCGGCCATTTCGCTGCACAAAATCCAACGGGCGTACGGTCAATGCCGCCTATCAGCAGTCCCACTCTCTCATCCCATGCCGCGTAAGCCGTGACGCTTGCGTCCGGCGATCAGGTACCGGAATTGCCCGCGGGGCAGACGGTAGGTGCCTGTGCCGCTTTCTTCGGCGATGAAGGCCTCCAGACGACCTTGCCGAATCCATTCGACGACCGCCTCCTCGCCAACTCCGAGGAATGCGGCGCATTCGCTGACACTGCAACAGTCCAAGGCGTCCCCCTCCACCATCGCCGCGGCGCGGACAAGCCGCTCGATCCGGCGGAACGCCTCCCGCAGAGCCTGCGGGCCTTCCCCCTGGTCGC
>JGI26050J44790_1000353_pt1 | contig 17342 bp, 18 predicted proteins | sample HigsolmetaGSP12D_FD_44790 | JGI IMG/M metagenome (IMG submission 44790) | reverse complement strand
CTGGCTGCTGGCCGCCGGCGCGGCGGAGACGGCGCTGGCCGTCTGGGACCGGTCGCGCTCGTCCGATCTGCCGGCGGACCGATCGGCGGTCCATCTGCCGCTTCTTGTCCTGCCGCTGCTGTTCGTCGCGTTTCTGTCGCTGCCGCGGCTGTGGACGCTGTACCGGGATACCGCGCTCGCCTCCGGAGCTCCGCTGCGGCCGGACCTGCGCTACCGGGCGGCGGACCCGGCAATGGTAACGCCGCTGCAATGGTGCGGCCTCGCCTGCCTGCTGAACTTTTACTTCTTCTTCGTGTCGCCGACGCCGCTGTCGGAGGCCGATACGCTCATCCCGCTCCTGCTGTTCGCCGCGGCGGCGGTCGCCCTGTTCTACGCCAACCGCCGGCGCCGGCGCCGTGTCGGATTCGCGGAGCCGGACGCGGACGAGCTGACCTTCGCGCCGCGCCACTGAGGCAGCCGCGCGTCGGCGGCCGCCGGGCCCGCCCGCGAAAAAGCCCTTCGGGCACCCAACCGTGCCGAAGGGCTTCTTGTTTCAATCGTCCAGCACTTTGAACTGCTTCAGCATCTGGTTGAAACGGGCGCCGTGGCCTTCCGATGCTTCCATGAAATATTTCTCGGTCAGCACGAAGCTGCCTTGCTTGCCGTTGCTCGTCACGTACGCGACGCATACTTTGCTGTCCCAGTTGGTGCCGTCGCTGGCGTAGATGCGGTATCCGGCCACCGGCTCGGTCACCTGCTCGATGTCGCGGACGGAAGCGTATTGGCCGGCCAGCTTCCGCTTCACCTGCCGGGCCAGTTCGGCCGGCGGAACGTCCTTGTTCTGCTCGATCGTCAGCGACACTTCCGGATACCGGTCCGGCAGCGGATTCTTGGGCGTGATGACGTCCTTGCCGTCCTCCTGCACCAGCTTGTACCGCTCCTGATCGTAATAGATCGCGTATTTGGCCGCCTCGTTCAGGCGCAGTTTCTGGTTGGTCGTCTCCTTCTGCCCCTCGATTTGCACCTCGACCTTTTTCTCCGGCGCAAACCACGACTTGACGTCTTTCATGAACGCCGTACCGGCCGGCATCGCCAAAAATACGGCAATCGCCGCCGCCGCGGCCGCAACGCCCGTCGTCACCCGAATTCCCGCCATTTTCCGTTTGCTCCTTTGCTTGCGATGTCTTGCGGAACGGGGCGTATCGACCGTATCCGCGCCCAACCTTGCTTCGATGCGCTCCCACAATTCCTCTTTCAGCCCGTCGGGGTAGCGGCTTTCCTCGAGCATGCGCTCCTTAAGCTTTTGTTCCATAGAACTCCCCTCCCAGCCCTTTTTTCAATTTCTCGCGGCCCTTGAGGAGCCTCGATTTCAGCGTGTTCACGTTGATCTCCAGCAGGTCGGCGATCTCTTTCTCGCTGTAGTCGTGCAAATATTTGAGAATCAGCGGGATTCGGTACAGGTCGTCCAGCGCCTGCAGCGCTTCGTACAAATCGACCGCCTCGTCGGGCATGCGCGGCTCGGCGCCGATCCGCTCCAGTTGCTCCCCGAAAGGCACCACCTTTTTCTCGCGCTCCATCACCCGGTAGCATTCTCTCAGCAAAATGCTGGAAAACCAAGGCTTGAACGGCTTGCGCCGGTCGTACTGCCAAATGTTGCGATAGACCCGCACAAACGTCTCCTGCACGGCATCCTTGGCCCACTCCCGGTTTCTCGTCACAATCGCGGCCGTCCGCATCGCATAGTCGAAATAGGCGTCGTACAGCGAGCGGAACGCGCCGCGGTCGCCTTGCAGGATGCCCTCGATCCATCGTTTCTCCAACCGTTTCACCTCTTTCGCGCGGCTTCCGTCTTTAATACCCGCCGACTTTCCCAAAAGTTTGCGCCTGTCTCAAAAAATAAACCCTCGCCGCGATGGACGGGGGTGTTGCCGATAGCGGGAGACGCGCGGGGATGCGCACGCAATGCCTTACTTAATTTCCCGGGCCGCGTAAGGATGCGAGGCCGTTTCGGCTACGACTTGCACGAACCGAGAAAAATCCGGGACGGAATCCAGATCGTACGCATACACCGCTCGAATAATCTTCTCGTTGATGACCTGCTCAAGATCGCGGCGATCCTGAAGCTTGGCTTTTCTGACGGCTTTCCGAATGGCGGGTTGAAACCGCGCCAGAATCTTCTCAAGCGCGGCTTGATCTCCCGATTTGGCCCGATAGACCAGGTCGAATAGTTCGGGTTCGCTCATGGCTGCTTGCGCACCTCTTCCCTGATCGCCTGCAGCAATTCCAGGATGGAAGCATTCAGCGCATCGATCCGTTTTTCGAATCGAGTCAACAGATAAGCGGTAATGACGATTGGAAAACCAAAGTTCGAAATCGAACTGGTAATCAGACTGATGAGCTGCGTATCGTTCATCATTAGCCGGCCCCCTTTCTTCGGGTTCCTTCGCTTTTATGCTGCCATTCGTGCATGTAAGTTCTCATTTTCCTTAACGCGATCGCTCTCGCCTTTGAAACCGCCTGCTGGGTAATGCGCAGCGTCTCGGCGATTTCCCGATCCATATCGCACGAAGAATAGGCAAGCATAATGATCCATTTCTGTTTGTTCGTTAATTTGTTAAAAGCCTTGGCTAACAGGTCGTTGCTGAGCATCTGTTGGAAAGACTGCGGATCTTGCACCGGGATTTCATCTTCGATCTCCGTTGAAGTCCCGTACAGCATCTCGCCGAGCGTCGCTTCCCCATCCTCCAGCGGAGCATCGAAAACTAGCGGATTTCGCCATTCTTCGCGTGTCCTTTTTCGATGAAAGTCGATGTTGGAGAACCGAATGAGAGAACCAAGATACTTGGTGAAGATCAAGCCGAAAAAATATCTTCTGAACGCTCCTTCCAGCTGCAAGACGGCTTCCTGATCCGGACGCAGAAGGAACTGCGCGAGCAAGAGAACATTCGTCCGACTTGCCAGAAAGCCTTGAATGACCGGATTTTTTAAAATCTCTTGATTCCCCTCCGCATATTGCAGAACGACTTGTTTTTGCTCCTCCGTCAGGACCCCTTCATCCGACCTCGCGAACATATTCTAACCTCCTTGGCCATGCCATTCTACGTAATAAAAGTGTCTGGAACCGGGAAAAGAACAACCAAAACGGGAACAAATGTTCCTATTTAAGTATAAAACAAGTGTTCAAAAAGGTAAAGGATTCCAATATTGCGTTATAGAGCCGCTCACATAACCGGGTTTTGAAAATTTATCGAAATCAGGTTGTTTTATTCGCCAACGTTCTCACTTTCATTTGTACAGGCGGTCCATCGCAAAACGGTGCACAGTTGGGCGAATGGGTTTGCCGATCTTCGCAATGTTCAGGAGGGTTTGATATGTGGGTTGCAAAGCATACTAGAGCCACAGTAAGCGGAAAAACGGTTGACTACATTGAAGCGGATATCGACACCATCGCAGTCGAAGTCCTCAGCACGCCTGCTCCGAACAAACAGTACAAAGAGCTGGTTTCCTCCAACAAGTTGGGCATCAACGGAACTTTTTTCGATGACGCTTCCCTCACCATCGCGGGGATTGCTTGGGGGAGCGGCGCGGCGGCCGTCGGACCGAACGGAGCGACCAACGCCTCTTATACGCGCGGCACGATCGTTTGCTTCCGCCCGAACGGCGGCACCGCGAAAGTCGCATCCCGATTCGTCATCAACAAGGCGGCGGACCTTGGAATTCCGACGAGCTGGGTGGACTGGGCAATCGGCGGATTGAGCCTGTTCATCGGCGATTCGACCATTCAAACGCAATCGGACTACGACCAGCGGACTCAAGCCGAACACGCTTCGAGTATCGGCGGCGCGTACCCGGAAGCCGCCGACTACCGCTCCGCCATCGGATACAAATCCGGCGGGAAAATCGTTCTTGCCGTCATCCAGAACGCGAAACCGTGGGACGTCCGTTCGGTCATGACCGCATTGGGTTGCACAGACGGCGTTATGCTGGACGGAAGCACCGCCTCGCAAATGCGGTATCTGGACGCCGGCGGCACAGCCAGAACGGTCTCCTTCGGTTCCCGCGCCACCTGCAGCGCCGTTACCGTCAACGGGGCTACTTGGCAATAGTCGTCTTTTCGCGATCGAGTAGGAGGGGGCGGCTAGCCCCCGTCCTCTCACACCACCGTACATGCGGGTCCGCATACGGCGGTTCCAAAAGGTTGACAAAGCTCCAGATAACGAGAAAGCAAACTTTTCAGCCCTTTCGCTTCCCAGTAGGAAGTCGGGAGGGCGTTGTTTGTGTTTCGGGACATCTCCCATGCCCCTCTCCGGGAATTGGCCATCATAAATGCCGCCCAATCGGGCACTCCAAGCGCCCGGAGTTCGCGGATGCGGGTACGCACCCGTTTCCACTGTTTCCATAGGCACATACGAAGCCTTCTGCGGATCCACTGGTCGAATTTCTCGCAGTGGTTCTTTGCTGAGGCAAAGCGGAAATATCCGATCCAGCCCATGAGGTAGCGATTTAAGCGCGTAATGCGTTCTTCCATCGAGATCGGCTTTGTCCGGTTCGTCAGTTCCCGTACTTTCTCCTTAAATCGGGAGATCGTCTTTGGGGCGAGCCGAATCGTTGCCTGTTTGTTCGAAAGGAAGCTAAAGCCGAGGAACTTGCGGTTCCAAGGCCGGTCTACCGCGCTTTTGTCCCGGTTTACTTTTAGTTTCAGCTTTCCTTCTACAAAGCGAATCACCGACTCCATGACGCGTTCGCCGGCGCGTTTGCTCGCGACGAAGATGTTGCAGTCGTCCGCGTAGCGGACGAACCGCAGTCCTCGTTTCGTCAGTTCCTTGTCCAGGTCGTCCAGCAGGATGTTCGCCAAGAGCGGACTTAAGGGGCCGCCTTGCGGCGTCCCTTTTTTCGTCCGTTCTAACGCTCCTTCGGCCATGACCCCTGCGTTTAGATAGGCGCGGATCAGTTTCAGGACGCGCTTGTCTGTCACTTTTCGCGCTACCCTCGCCATGAGCATGTCGTGGTTCACCCGGTCGAAGAACTTTTCGAGGTCCATATCCACGACCCAGCGCAGGCCGCTCTGGATATACCTCTGCGCTTGCTTCACCGCATCGTGCGCTCTCTTCCCTGGCCGAAAGCCGTAGCTATACCACGAGAAGTGCGTGTCGAAGATCGGATTCATCACTTGCAGGAGCGTCTGCTGGAGAAAGCGGTCCATCACGGTCGGGATACCCAAAAGCCGCACGCCGCCTCCAGGTTCGGGGATTTCCACCCGTTTGACTGGCGCAGGTTTGTAGGTTCCCGCAAGAAGTTCGGCTTTCACCGTCTCCCAGTGTGTTTTCAGGTAAGCTTGTAGCTGTGCTACCGTTACTCCGTCCACACCGGGCGCTCCTCCGTTTTGCACCACTCGCTTGTAAGCAAGCCGAAGGTTGTTCCCTTCGAGCATCTTTTCCAGCAGGTCGTTCTTAGCTTCGCGAGAGGAAGGGGCGACTTGTGCCGACGAAGAACTCGGCGCTCCGGCATACCCTTGCGGCTTCACCGCTACCCTTTGACGGCAGCTCTCTTGCGAGATTTTCGGCTGTCGTTGCTCTTCGCGCGAACGCATCGGTTTCCTCTCTCCTTCGGTTCGGCCCTTCCGGTTTCCGGCGTCCCGTACTCCCGTACTATGGCCTCTGCTGACTCCTGCGGATTCAGCAGAGCCTCTCGACACTGGTTACGAAGTGACTTCGCGTATTCCGCAGGCCTCCCCAGATAAGAGCGTCATCTGTCTGCCCGCGACCACCCAAGTCTACAGGAATAGCCCTTGGCGGCTTTGGATTTCGTTGTATTGAGGCAACTCATCCGACTAATCCTGCCTCAAATTGGGTTCGTGTACCTTGACCCGTGCATTTGCCTCCGGCTTCCTTCAGATTCCGCCTCACGACGGACACCCTTGCCATTGACTAGCTTGCCATTGACTAGCGGTAGGCGCTCGCCAGCCCCCGTTCGGGACTTTCACCCTAGAGATGACGCCCATGCTGGGCGTACGCAGACAAAGCCCGGCGCGAGTGCGCCGGGCTTTGTCGCGATTCGTATCCGGCGAAATATACTGTAATTTTATCCTGCCGCGAAACAATTGTTAAATTGTGGCGTATAGATTGCATGAAGCAAAAGGAGGAAAATCGGGATGAAAAAATGGGGGCTGATCATCATGTTGATGATTCTTATGGCCGGATGCGCGCATCAAAATCCCCCTTCATTCGAAAAGGGGGTTTTCGTCGACTTCGCGAAGCACCAGAACGATTTTCTGGCCGCCGATGACATTCTCGGAAAACTCCGGCATAATCTGGAGGCGCTCGTCGCGAAAGACAAGGACGAATTCAAAGCTGATCTTATGGAAGGACACGATACGCCCGGCAATATGGATTACGTAGAAAACAATTACGAATACAAAATTTTGGACATGGACGTTGCCACCTACGATCCGGAAACCCGAAGAATCACGATTTCATTCCCCGTTCAAGTCCTTATCGACAACAAGGTCGAAGACCGCCGAATCACCTATACCTTCGAGCCCGACAAGAACGGGGAATGGAAAATCGCGCTTATCGATTGAGCACGGATTCAATCGGAGGCCAGCGGCAGCCAGTCGAGCACGTCGCGGATTTTCCGGTCCCAATGCTCCCACGTATGGTCGCCCGGGCCTTCCTCGTACGTCAGCTCGATCCCCGCCGCGCGGCACGTATCCCGGAACGTCAGATTGTCCTGGTAGAGGAAATCTTCCGTTCCGCACCACTGGTACAGCTTGGGCAGATCCGCCCGCGTGTCCGCGGCCCGGCGGACGAGCCACAGCAGGTCGTCCTCCCGCTCCGCCGCGCCGCTCTCGCCGAAGATAAGCTTCAGATCGGCGCGCAGCCCTTCCGTGATGTTCCGCGACGACGAGGCGCTCATGTTCAGCGCGCCGGACAGGCTGGCCGCCGCCGCAAACCGCTCCGGCCGGCGCAGCGCCCACTTGAACGCGCCGTACCCGCCCATCGATAGGCCGGCGACGAAGTTGCGCTCGCGCGCCTCCGACAGTCGGAACATCGAGCACGCAATCTTCGGCAGCTCCTCGCTCAGGAAAGTCCAGTAGCGGTAGCCCGACGCCATGTCGGTGTAGAAGCTGCGATGCGCCTGCGGCATGACGACGGCCAGGCCTTTGGCGTCGGCGTACCGCTCGATCGAGGTTCGCCGGAGCCAGATGGTGTCGTCGTCGGAATTGCCGTGCAGCAAATACAGCGTCGGATGGCCGTCGCCGTCCGGACGGTTCTGCGGCACAATGACGGTCATCGAAGTGCTCAGTCCAAGCGTGTCGGAGAAAAAACGGCATTGTATCAGCGCCATTCCCTATTTGCTCCTTCCGGTGTTTTTCTCCATCATTATACCGTCAGACCGTCGATCTGCGAAGCAGCCCGTAGGAAGCCAGAATGTACACGGCCGTCAATAGCGCGGCCCACAGCGCAAGGTCGGCCAAATGTTCGCCCAGCCAGTTGAAGATGCCGAGCCACCACCCGAACGTGGTCGCGGCGACGCTGAGCGCCGACAGCGCCAGAAAGACGCACCCGAAGAAGACGAACAGGCCGTTGCGGCCGAATCGGCAATACAGGCTGGCAAGGAATATGCCGAGGAAGCAGCAGTGCAGGATGGCGATAAAGAAAATGCCAAACCGGCTGATCATCGACAGGTCTGTCATAAACGGGAAGGTGAAAAAGGTGAAGTGCGTGCCCCATCCCCCGGCCCATTCGCTTTCGGCCAACGACAACAGGAACAGCAGGACGGCCGAGAAGACGCTGACCAGACCGATCATCGCGGCCGTGCCCAGGAAAAAGTCCGTTCTCCGCACGCTCAAGCCGAGCGCGAACGGAAACGTCTGCGTCAGCGCCGTTGCGCTGATGGCCAGCATCCAGACGAACAGGGAAGCGAGACCGCCGGAGTTGAACGGCTCCGAATCTGCGACCGACGCGCTGATGAGGTAGTTGATCCCGAATGCGAACAGCAGGATGATCCAGGGAACCATCATCCACTGTACGACGACTCTCGTATGCATTCGAATCACGCCTGAAATTCGATTCATTGGGCATGCGCCGCCTTTCGTCCGGATTTTTCGCCGGTCATATGAACGATGAGCTGCTGCAAGGATACCGGCGCCAGCTCAAGTGCCAGCTCTTCGGCCCGCCTGCGGACTTCCGCGTCGATCGGCCCGATGACAACGGCCGAGAGGATGCCGCCGAGCGACTCCCGGCTCAGCACCTGCCTGCCGGACACAAACGCTTCGACCGCAGCCGCCGGACCGACGGCCGTAAACGCGCGGCCGCGCAGCGCATCGGCATCCTCGTCCAACAGCAGCCGGCCGCCGTCCATGACGAGGACGTGCTCCAGAATCCGGCTGACCTCGTCGATGAGATGCGTCGACAGCACGATCGTGCGCGGATGCTCCGCGTAGTCTTCGAGCAGCCGATCGTAGAACAAGCTGCGGGCGACGGCGTCCAGGCCCAGGTACGGCTCGTCGAAAATCGTCAGCGGCGCCCGGCTGGCCAGCCCGACGATGATGCCGACCGAAGACAGCATCCCCCGCGACAGCTTCTTCACCCGCCGACGGACCGGAAGCCGGAACTCGTCGAGCAGCGAATAGGCGTAGTCCCGGTCCCAATTGGGAAAGAACGAAGCGCACAGCTCGAGCACGTCGGCAATCCGGAAAGTGTCCGGGTATTTCTGGCTTTCCTTGATGAAGCACACCCGGCTGAGCACCGCGTTGTTCTCGTAAGGCGCTTCCCCGAACACTTTCAGCTCGCCCTTCGTCGGAAACAGCTGGGCGGTGATCAAATGCATGATCGTCGTCTTGCCCGCGCCGTTTCTGCCCAGCAGCCCGTAAATTTTGCGCTCGCCGATCGTAAAGCTGACATCGTCGACCGCTTTCACGCTGCCGTACGTTTTCGTCAATCCTCGGACTTCCACGGCATTCGTCACTGGGAATCCTCTCCTTTTAAAATCATTTCCGCCAGCTGCCGCGCCGTAATGCCCAGCTTCCGGGCTTCGCGAACGATGGCGGCGACATGCTGCGTGTAAAACTGCGCTTTCCGCTTTTCCAGCAGCTTCTCTCGAGCTCCTTTCGCGACAAACATGCCGATCCCTCTCTTCTTGTACAAAATGCCCTGATCCACCAGCATATTCACGCCTTTCGCCGCCGTAGCCGGATTGATCTGGTAAAAAGAAGCGAACTGGTTCGTGGAAGGAACCTGGGATTCTTCGGGCAAATGTCCTTGCAGAATGTCGTCTTCGATCCGTTCGGCGATTTGAACGAAGATCGGACGGCTGTCGTCAAAAGAAGAATCCATTTCGGTCCACCCCCTAAGTGGTTAATTACTTGTGTAAATAACTATAAGAGATGGACCGTTTTTTGTCAATCCGCTTTGCCCCCGAAAAATCAAAATTCCGTTGCGGCCCCTTCGACACGTATGAATCCGACGGCGAAATCCCGTATAATAAAAGGATAAACTCTTTTTCAAGGATGTACCTTTATGGCCAACAATCCGTTAACCGACGACAAGATCCGTTCCCTGTGCGGAACCGACGCCTTCGACCGCGGACGCATGTACTTCCGGCTGCGCAAAGTCGTCCGTCTTAGCTACGACCCGGACTTGAACCGCTACGATGCGGTCGTCGCCGGCAGCCGGCGCTACAACGTGCGCATCGAGCTGGGCGAAGTCGACGGCGTCGATGCGGCGTGCAGTTGCCCGGCGTTCGAATCGTACGACACGTACTGCAAACATATCGCCGCGACGCTGATGCAGATACGCGAGGCCCATGCGGAACCGACGCCGAAGGTGCTGGTGAAGCCGTCCGGCGCCCGGCCGGCGCAGGCGGCCCCGTCAAGCCAGCTTGCGCGGGAAGTGCTGGCGCTGTTCGACGTTCCTGCCGCCCCGGCGTTGCGGCGCTCGGGCGACGCGCTGCCGGACCGCGGCAAGGCGCTGCTGGAAGCGGAGTTCACGTGCCATGTGGTCGATTACGCTTTTCAGAAAAGCCTGCTGGCGCTGGAGATGAAAGTCGGCCGGCAGCGGTTGTACGTCGTGCAGAAAATCAAAGATTTTCTGGCGAAAATCGAACAGCAGGCCCCCTATTCATTCGCCCGCAACTTCGTGTACGATCCGGCCGCGCATCGGTTCAAGGACGCCGACTGGGCGATCGTGCAGGCGCTGATCGACATTCGCGGCAGCGAGGCGCTGTACGGCGAAGCGCTCAGCGGGTACAGCAGCTATGCCTACACGCTGCGCAACGACCGGCTGCTGATCGTGCCCCCGCTCGCCTGGGAGCGGCTGTTGCCCTTGCTCGGGCAAGCGAAGGTGCGGTTCCAGCATATGGGCAAAACGTACGATCGGCTGGTCGTGACCGACGGGAAGCCTCCCGTTCGCTTCGTGCTGAACGAAGCGGAGGACGGCGCCGGCTGCGAGCTGGACGCGCAGGGGCTGGAGCGGCTGACGGTGCTGGAAAGCTACGGCGCGGCCGCCGCCGACGGCGTTCTGCACCGCCTGCCTCCCGGAACGGCGCCGCGTCTGGCCGGGCTCAAAAACAAGCTGCAGCTCGCCTCCCGCCGCACCGTGCCGCTCGCGCCGGAGCATCTCGGCGCGTTCCTCGACCGGGCGGTTCCGGAGCTGAAGCGGATGGCGGAGCTGGAAGTCGCGCCGGCCGTCGCCGGGCGGATCGTGAACCGGCCGCTGCGGGCGCGGCTTCGGCTCCGGCGGGAAGGAGAGCGGCTGACCGCCCGCCTCCTCTACGCGTACGGCGACATCGCGTTCGATCCGCTGGCCGCGGGCGCGGCGTCGCCGGACCGCCTCGGGCGGATCGTGCTGCGCGACGCCGAGAAGGAGAGCCGCATCATGGACGTTCTGGAGCAATCCTCGTTTAAATACAACGGAAGCGAGCTGTACATGGAGGACGAGGAGGAGATCTACCGCTTCCTCTATCATCTGTTGCCGCAGCTCCGGCCGCTGGCGGATATCGAGACGGACGGCGGTCTCGGGATGCCGCGGGACTATCCGTTTATGCGCGCTTCCGCCGAGCTGAACCCGAAGACGCAGTGGCTGGAAATCGGCTTCGAGATGGACGGTTTCGACGAGGCGGAGATTCGCGACATTTTGCGGGCGCTGGTGGAGAAAAGAAAATATTACCGGCTTGCGGACGGCGCTTATCTCTCGCTGGAAACGGACGCCTTCCGGGAGATCGGCGACCTGCTCGAAGGAATGGGCGTGCGCAAGGCGGATGTGCGGGGCGCACGGCTGGAGCTGCCGGCGATGCGCGGCTTCTATCTGGCGGACGCCGCGGACGGCGCTCCGGGAGCGGAAGGCGGCGGGGCCGGCGAGGGCAGCCCGGCGGGCGCCTGGCCGCGGGTCCGCATCGGCGCGGCGTTCCGCCGCCTGCTGGACGACCTGAAGCATCCGGACCGGCTCGCTTTCTCGGTGCCGGAAGGGCTGGCGCCGATTCTGCGGGACTACCAGAAGTACGGCTTCCAGTGGCTGAAGACGCTGGCCCGCTACGGCTTCGGGGGCATTCTCGCCGACGACATGGGGCTGGGCAAGACGCTGCAGAGCATCGCCTTCATCGTCTCGGAGCTGCCGCAGCGGCGGCGGTCCGGGATGCCGTCGCTGATCGTGTGCCCGGCCTCGCTCATGTACAACTGGCAGCAGGAGCTGCGCCGCTTCGCGCCGGAGGTGAACGCGGCGGTGGCAGCCGGCGATCCGCAGGAGCGCGGCGAGCTGCTGGACGGCTTGGCGGAGGTCGACGTGCTGATCACCTCCTACCCGCTGCTGCGGCGGGATTTGGCCTTTTACGCCGAGCGGCGCTTCCACGCGCTGTTCCTGGACGAGGCGCAGATGATCAAGAACCACGCGACCCAGACCGCCCAGGCGGTCAAAGCGGTGCGGGCGACACACCGTTTTGCGCTGACCGGCACGCCGATCGAGAACAAGCTGGAGGAACTGTGGTCGATTATGGACGCCGTGTTCCCCGAGCTGTTCCCGAGCCGCCAGGCGTTCGCGGAGCTCGCCCCGGACCAGGTCGCGCGCAAAGTCCGCCCGTTCGTCCTGCGCCGGCTCAAGTCCGACGTGCTGAAAGAGCTGCCGGACAAGATCGAGACGACGCGTTCGTCCGAACTGACCGACGAGCAGAAGAAGCTGTACGTCGCCTACCTCGCCCGGCTGCGCGAAGAGACGGCGCGGCGGCTCGCCGAGGACGGCTTCCGCAAAAGCCGGATGCGGATTCTGGCGGGGCTCACGCGCCTGCGCCAGCTGTGCTGCCACCCCGCCCTGTTCGTCGAGTCTTACGTAGGAGGCTCCGGGAAGCTCGAACAGCTGCTGGACCTGGTGGACGAGTGCCTGGACGGCGGCAAGCGGATGCTCATCTTCTCGCAGTTTACCGAGATGCTGGGAATCATTCGGCGGGAACTGGATTTGCGCGGACTGCCCAGCTTTTACCTGGACGGCAAGACGCCGCCGGGAGAGCGGGTGGAGCTGTGCCGCCGGTTCAACGAAGGAGAGCGCGACCTGTTTCTCATCTCGCTGAAAGCGGGCGGAACCGGACTGAACTTGACGGGGGCCGATACCGTCGTCCTGTACGACCTGTGGTGGAATCCCGCAGTCGAGCAGCAAGCCGCCGACCGGGCGCACCGGATCGGGCAGAAAAACGTCGTGCAGGTCATCCGGCTGGTGACGCAAGGCACGATCGAGGAGAAAATGCACGAGCTGCAGCAGAGGAAAAAGGATCTGATCGACCAGGTGGTCGGAGCCGGCGATCATGCGCTGACCTCGCTGTCGGAGAGCGACGTCCGCGAGTTGCTGACGATTTGACGCCGGGACCAGGAAAGACCGTTGATCGCGCGTTGGAGCGGATCGACGGTCTTTCCTTTTTTCCTGCTGGAGATAGATTACTCATTCACATAAGCATTTTCTGCTCCCCATGGTCCATTCTGATTGCTGAGGTTACTTGCTTTTATGCACACTCCATTGTATAGCTTACTTATATACATCTGTTTTGCATACCAAGTTCCATCCTTCGGATAATTTCCAGTTATAATAACTTCACCTTTGACATCATCAGAGAAAAACCTTTGATAACAACCTGATATTTAACAGAAGCGTCTGCCGAAGTATAAGTATCCTGCCAACCGTTTACAGTAACATAATCAGTCATATCAAAAGTATTACTGTAAGTTGTCGTATTACACGGTGGCCAAGGACAACCAATCTTATCGAAAGAGAACTCGTAGTATGCTACACCCTTTGCAAAAGCCGCTTGTGAGGTCAAAAGCAACAACACTACTATAAAACAAATTGAAAACAAAACTTTCTTTGATTTTTTCATAATAAACCCTCCCTGACTCTAATTATTTTCCTTCCCTGGTTTCAACACCTGTAATAAGTGATTTCCAAGCACCGTTTTCCTTTATTACGGGTAACGTCACTGTCTCGATTTCATCGCTGTTTTTCCTTTTTAATTGCACTATAACGTTAAAAGTATTTTCATTAACCAGTTGTGTTCCAATAACTTTGGCACTTTCAAATGGGTCTGTTTTCAACATTTCTGCATATTCTTTCTTTTGTTGTTCTATTGAAGAAAATCTCGTATCTTTTACCCATTTTACAATTTCATTAACATCTTTGCGCTCGTAAATTGCTCTGAGATAATTGTTAACAGAGTCGTAAGCCAAAGTCTGTTCGTTCATTGATGCTTCTGTTCGGGTAGTCAAAAACCACCCTGCTGATAAAAAGACTGCAACTGCGGCACCAACTAGAATAGCACCTTTAAAACGCTTCATCATAAAACCTCCCTTTTTTATAATTTTATGGTATCATATGGATGGAAAGATTTCCGGAGCTTTTTGATTAAATTTCCTAATAAGGACTCTGATGTAAATATGGCTAAAATTTATGGTTCTTTAAATATTGGTGAACATGCAAAGTTACAAAATGGTAACGCTATTAGAGTCCGGGACTTCGTGTTTATATCGGGGCACCTTTTGAATTCGGAGGACTTGTCAGAGGAAAATAGCCTGGAGCAATTCCGCCAATGCCTCGGGGATGCCATCCGGACTTTTGCCGACAACGGCGCCGATCTATCCGATATTGTCAAACTGAACGTTTACGTGAACGAAAAATACCGGGACCGTTTCCATCAGGCTTATGGGGAGGTTTTTTCCGACTTTCAACCGCCGCTTACGGTCGTTCAACATTCATCCGATCCGATTCTTCAAATCGACGGGATTGCCATCATCCGGGGAGCGCCTCCGCTCTCTTATTTGAGAGATCCCCGTTTCTGGCGGGTGCTTCTGCTCGGCGCGCTCACGGGCCTCCTCCTTCCGGTTGTCGTCTGGCTGTTGTTTCTGCTGTTCTCGCTTTACGTCGAGTAAGTCTCTGATTTGATGGGGTAAAAGATTAGCCGCGTTTATTTTAAAACGACTTGCAAATCCTCCGGGGTCCGCCCATTGTGCACCGTGAAAGCTTGACGAAGGTCGAAAGTTTGCGCATTTTCCCGCCCGTTCCCCCACACGATCGCCCGGTCGATCTCATAATCTCCGTCCGGCAGCGACAGGGCGAAAGTGCCGTCGGCGGCAGCGTCCACGCCCAGCAGAAACGGCGCCGGGAGGTTCGGGATGCGCACGACGAGATAGACGCCCGAGGCAGGACGACCGTCGCCGAGTGCCACCGTTCCCGTGACGTCGGGCTCGGCAAGGACAATCCGGGCGGAGGGGTCGGCCGGCACGGAAAACGGCGCGTAAGCCGCCACCGGTTTGCCGGCCTTGGTCGTGTACTGCGTGACCGCGTAGTCTCCGTCCGGCAGAAGGCCGGCAAGACGCCCGTCCTTCACTTCGAGGCGCGTCGGAGGAAAATCTGCGGCCGCGGCGGATCGGCTGCGGATCACGAGAGTCAGGCCGTCTTCCCAGGGCGAACCGTCCGGTTTCACCACTTGCCCGTAGTCGCGGGTCGCCGGAATGCGGAAATCGCGCACGGTTTGCTCCCCGCTATGCACGGCCATATTCGGCCCGATGTCGTACGCACCCCCCGTTTGCCCGTCAGTGATCCGAACGGCGTATTCGCCCGGCTCCACTTCGGTTTCGTAGCGTCCGTCCCGAATCGGCACGTCCGTGCCGAGCGACGGATCGCCCGCGCCGGTCAGGCTCAACGTCCCCGACGCCAGCGGATCGCCGTTCGCTTGCAAGACCGTGCCGGACAAGCGGGCACTGGACGGCTTCGCCGCTTCCGACGCTTGTCCGTTCTGCCCCGCGGCCAAAGCAGCGGCGGCCGCCAGCAGCCACACCGCGATTTGCCATTTCCGTTTCACCATGCGTGATGCGGACCTCCCTCGACTTCGAATCGCTCGGCCTCATTTTCCGTGTCTTTCCAATGTACCACGCCTTCCTTCCAAAAACCGTCGAACGACGGGGTCGAAAGCGCGGTTTGTCGCCCAGTTTTTGGCGGCTGCGCGGCGGTTGGCGAGCGGCCCCGCTTCACCTCATCGCGTCAGGCGCATAAGTGCACCTCCATTTTCGAAAAACCTCTCCTCCGAAATATCGGAACACAGTTCCTTTATTTCGCCGGAACCGATGCATCTTGGCGAAATAGCGGAACGCAGTTCCTTTATTTCGCCGGAACCGGCGCATCCCGGCCAAATAGCGGAACACAGTTCCTTTATTTCGCCGGAACCGGCGCATCCCGGCCAAATAGCGGAACACAGTTCCTTTATTTCGCCGGAACCGATGCATCTTGGCGAAATAGCGGAACACAGTTCCTTTATTCGCCGCAATCGGCTCATCCCGAGCCAGAAACCCTGGATTTAAGTGCACTTAAGCACCTGTTTTTCAATTTTGGGCCATTTTCGAGAAAAATAAGCGGAGTTCTGCACCTGGATTGAGGGGTACAGTTCGGCTTTGACCAAAGAGGAGCGGAGGCAACATGGGGGATAAAAGCGTCGTATGCGAAGGGATAAAGCCGGGCGCGTCGGCGCGCGGCTATTTCCGGATCGGGGCCGGATGCGCGCCGGTGCGCCAGAGGTGGAAAGCTTGCCGCAGCGACTCGGCCAGTTCCTGAAGCTCCCAGATCGTTCGGCCGAGCGCCCGGACCACGATGCCCGCCGAACCGGCCAGCAGGCTGGCCCCCGCCAGCAGGCCGGGACAAGCGTCCATCCGCCGGCGGACCTCGGCCAGCAAAGCCTCGTCGGCTCCGCCGCGGATCATCCACACGGTGCCGGCGTGCGTGTAATGCTCGAACGCGCCCAAAGCCTGCAGCCGGTCCCGGCCCGGCTCGGCCGCAAACCGGTCGCACGCGACCAGCCGGCCGTCCGCGTAAATGTCGACGGAAGATTCGTAGGACAAGTATTGAAACGTCTCTTGCCGCACGGTCCGCCCCGGCGTGAGCAGGTCCGCGAAGAACAAGCCGGCGCCCGGCGCCAGCCGAAATTCGGCGATAGCGCGATGCCGGCTGTTCCGGAACGGGATGACCGGCTCCGGCACATAGTCGAGACAGGCGCCTTCCGCCACGTCGGCCCGCAGGCTCATCGACGTGCCGCGAAAAGGGCTCGGGTGGATTTTCGTAAAAGACTGGTTGGTCAAATAGACGCGCGTCCCCGGTTCCAGCCGAAAATCGTATTCGTACGCGTCTCCCTCCAGCATGCCCGGCGAACAGTCCATCATGCAGACGTACAGGCCGGATTCGCCGGGCAAGGCGTGGGTTTTGGAGATTTTCAGCGGGGCCGCCTGCCGGCGCTCGGTCATGACCGTACGGCCGCCGGCCTGCGCGAACGTCCCCCGGATATAGGCCGTCGCCTCACGATGCGGCATGGCTGTGGCTGTGGCCGTGACCGTCCATATGGTCGTGACGGTGGTTGCCGTCGGTGCCGGCAAATTCGTGCTCGAGCCAGTGCACGACGGCGTCCAGCCCTTCGCCCGTCATCAGGTTGGTCAGCACGTAAGGCCGGGAGCCGCGCATCCGTTCCGTATCCTCGCGCATGACCTCCAGGCTTGCGCCGACGTGGGGCGCCAGGTCGATTTTGTTGATGATGAGCAGATCCGAGCGCATGATGCCGGGACCGCCTTTGCGGGGGATTTTCTCGCCCTGCGCGACGTCGATGATGTAAACGAACCGATCGGCCAGTTCGGGGCTGAACGCCGCCGCCAGATTGTCGCCGCCGCTCTCGATAAAAATCATCTGCAAGTCCGGGAACCGTTCCGTCAGTTCGTCCACCGCTTCGAAGTTCATCGAGGCGTCTTCCCGCACCGCGGTGTGCGGGCAGCCGCCGGTTTCCACCCCGATAATGCGGTCCGCGGGGAGCGCCTCCGCCCGGTTCAGAATGAGCGCGTCTTCCTTCGTGTAGAT
>JGI26050J44790_1000347_pt1 | contig 17561 bp, 18 predicted proteins | sample HigsolmetaGSP12D_FD_44790 | JGI IMG/M metagenome (IMG submission 44790) | reverse complement strand
GCCGGTGGTGAAATTCAATTAACCGATGCTATCCAACAGTTGAACCAAATTCAACGTGTGTTCGCCTACGACTTCGAAGGTAAAAGGTATGATGTGGGGGAAACGATAGGGTTTGTGAAAACAACGCTTGAATTTGCTCTGCAAAAGGATGATTTAAGAGAGCCATTACTCGAGCTAATGGATGAAATTTTGCATAAGGAATTGAATGAAGAGGGTGTTTTTTAATATTTAAGTGATATTGAGGTAAGGAGGGCAAATTGTGGGTAAACCTGAATCAGAGTTAAAGGTTGTTGCTACTAACAGATATATTACTACTTCACAACCAAGTATAGATCAACAACAAGTTTCATATTTATATTTATTTATAAAAAGATGTATAGACATTATAGGTGCACTAATTGGATTAATAATATCCTCCCCAATCTTCATCTTGGTAAGTATTATGTATTTATTTGGTGAATCAAAAGGACCTGTCTTTTTTAAGCAGCAAAGGTATGGGAAAAACGGAAAATTGTTTTATATTTATAAGTTTAGGTCAATGGTAGTAAACGCGAATGAAAAATTGAAGCAAAATAAGGAACTTTATAAAAAGTATATTAAAAGTAATTATAAACTAGAACAAGATGAAGATCCAAGAATTACCAACTTAGGTAGGTTTTTGAGAAAAACTAGTTTGGATGAGATACCACAGTTTATAAACGTTTTAAAAGGTGATATGAGTTTAGTTGGTCCACGTCCAATTGTTGAAGAAGAGTTATTTGAATATAAAGATAAAAAAGAAGATTTTCTTTCTGTAAAGCCAGGAATGACAGGGTATTGGCAGGTTAGTGGCAGAAGTAATATAGGTTATCCCGAGAGAGTTAACATTGAATTATACTACGTTTACAAACAATCTCTATTATTTGATATAAAGATATTAATCAAGACGGTGTTAGTTGTTTTCTTAAAGAAAGGAGCATATTAACAAGATTCCATTTTAGTAGTTATATTATATCATTTTATTAGAAAGGTGGGATTACTATTAATAATCCAATAGATATTGTTATGTTTCCTTTTCCAGGGAGATGGAATCAATGGCAGAAGGAAGGATTTCGAACACGCGCTGCACACTGGTTGTTAAACTTGGCGGCAGATAACAGGGTTAGAAAAGTTATATTGGTCGATCAACCAGAAGTTTCTGTTAAAAGTCAGATAAAAATAAGAAAAGAAAATGAAAAAATAATAGTTGTTGAAAGATATAGTATGATTTCTCGTAAAATTATGCCATTACAAAAAATCCCTCAAAGTATATGGAGTGATTTGAAACTAGATTCGGAAAGTACCGTAGTTTTTGTAGGTAATCCAATTGAAATGAAAAATGCAATTGATGTACCACACGCTAAGTTGATTTTTGATTGTGTGGATGATTTATCCGTACATCCTCAATACCAATATATACATTATAAGAAGTTAATAGCTTCAGGATACAGTCTTGTAGAAAAACATGCTGATATTGTTACTGCAGTCAGTTCTAGTCTTATTAAAAAATTCCCTACAAAAAAGGTTAACGTTATCAGAAATGCAGTTTCAAATGATTTTATAAAAGAGGTAGAAATTCATAATGATACATCACCTATACAAGCTATTTGTTATTTCGGCATTATTCAAAATCGAGTGAATTTGGATTTATTATCCAAAGTTCAAAAAGAAACTGATGTACCTGTACAGATTTGGGGAAAGGTATGGAGACAAAATACGGAGGGATTAAAGGCAAGATATAAGAACTTAGATTTTAAGGGAGAATATCATTATTCAGAGTTACCTAATCTACTGAAGAATGCTAAGGTATTAGTAATACCCCATTACGTCAATGAGTTTTCCGATTCTATGGATCCGTTGAAATTATATGAATATTTGACTACTGGTAAACCTATTGTTTCTACAAATATACTTTCCGTAAAAGGACTTGACCATATAGTAAATATAGCACAAGACGATGAAAGTTTTATTAAAATGGTTAAAAAAGCATTGGTTGAAAATGATTTAGTGAAGGCAAAGACTAGGAAGGAATTTGCTTTATCAAACAGTTGGAAGAATAGGGTTACTCAATTATTTTCCCTATTTGAGGAATAATAATTTTTGTTTTACTCAATCGGAAACGGATATAATTAGATATATAATACGGAATTACTTAAAGGGTGTATAGGATTATGAGAATAAGGATGGAAATTCATACACATACCAAATATTCAAAGGACAGTATGTTGAATAAATGGTTATATTTACTGATGCTTAAATTTAAAAGAATAAATGTGGTGGGGATAACTGATCATAATGAAATTATTGGTGCATTTGAATACAAGAAGTTTCTGGAGAGGTTTGGTATATTGGTTATTGTAGGAGAAGAGGTTTTTACTAATAAAGGAGAAATTATTGGTTTGTTTATTACAAAGAAAGTTGAGCCAGGCCTACCCGTCAGACAAACTATGGAAGAGATAAAAAGTCAAAATGGGGTAGTCTATATTCCACATCCATACGACGAAAAGAGGAGAAAAACAGTTTTATCAGAACAGGAGATATCAAATAATATTGATTTAATAGACATTATTGAAGTGCATAATGGGAGAAATGTAAAAACTTACTTTTCAGAAAAACAGTTGGAAATAGCTAATCGATACCCAAATGCCTATCAACTTGTAGGCAGTGATGCTCATACTTTTATTGAACTTGGCAGAAATTATAATATTATCGAAAGGTTCCAAAATAAAGATGAATTTATAAAAAATTTATCAAATGTAACATTTGTCAAAAATAAATGCTTACTAATATCACATCAAATTACAAAATGTGTTCGTTTATTCAAACTTGTGGGAAGGGGAGACTTTAGTGAAATATATCGAATTATCAATAAAAGAATTAAGAGAGAAAAGTAACGAATTAGCTTTCCAAATATCGAAATCTTACAAACCAGATGTAGTATTATTTATAGCCAAGGGTGCTTACCTTATTGGTGATGAGATTAGTAGGTATTATGATATACCTTTATTGGAAATTACTGCCGAAAGAAACGGTGGGAAGGCTAAGGAGGTTGCTAGACCTGTTCTCAAATTTCTGCCAAAGGAACTAAAGATTTTTCTTAGGAAATTGGAACTTAAATCTGGGTTTCATACTAAGAATAATAAAAGAAATATTTACTTAAAGGATGATAGATACTTAATAGATAGTAAAAATATTTTAATTGTAGATGATTCCATAGACAGTGGAAATACTTCGAAGGATGTATTTAGTTTTATCAAAGGTAATTTCCCTAATAGTAACGTAAAATTTGCTGTTTTAAATTATTTCGAAAAAAGCACAAATGTGTTTAGGGCTGATTATTTTTTATATAAAGACACTATTATAATGGGCCCTATGTCTAAGGATTCTAAAGAATATGGGGATTTTTTAAATCTATACAATAGTTGGACTTCTAATGAAGCTAATGTTCAAAAATCACACAATATTAATAGGTAACAAATATTTATATTTTTGAGAGGAATACCATAATGATAATGAAAAAACCAAAGATTGGAATTGTGATATTGAATTATAAATCGTATGACTTAACTATTCATTGCCTAAATCTGTTAAATAAAGTAATTTATCCAAACTTCTTTGTTGTAGTTGTAGATAATTTTTCCCCCAATTTATCATTTAAGTTCCTTCAAGAGTATGTAAATGGTGTAAATTTAAATTATGATGTTGAAGTTATTAGTTCTGATAAAAATGGTGGTTATTCTTATGGAAACAACATTGGAATAAAAAATGCAGAATCGAAACAAGCAGATTACATTTTAATAATGAATAATGATATTGAATTTGATAATGATTTTTTAAATAGAATGGTACACGTCATTAATCAACATGAAAATACTACCATGATTGGACCGGGAGTAATTGAAAATAAAAAATCTATTGAAGTTCCTCATAGGTTAAATAGAATCAAGGCAATTGGTTTTATCTTTGAGCACCTCTTTTTCCCGTTAAAACTAATTAATAATGTGATAATGAGGAAGAGACTAGATAAATATACACATCCAATTAATGTATACTCTGTAAAAGGGTGTTGCTTTATTATAAAAGTTAAGGACTTTAAGAAAGTCAATTATTTTGATGAAAATATATTCTTGTTTGGCGAAGAGTTTATTTTGGCAGAGAAATTATATAAGAATAATATGGAAGTATTGTTTGCCCCATATATAAAAGTTTACCATAAGCATTCAGCTACCATAAATTCAGTTTATGACGCGAAAAAAATATTTAAAATGCAAATTGAAAGTCATAAGTATTATCTAAATAATTATAGACATGATATTCCAAGGATTGTTCAAAGAGTAATGCTTATTTCAGAAAAAGTTAAAAATAACATATATGAGCCAATAATTTATTTGTTAAAAAAAGTTCTTTAGCACTTTTTTGTTTCTGATAATTTAAAAAGTACTAATATTATCATTTTTTATTATTCGCATTAAGGGTGAAAACTTTGCAGAAAAAAGAGATTAATTACATGTGGATTCTATCCCCGTGGTTTTTAGCTGGATTATCAACACTGATTGGTATATTGTTTACTTTTATCCCTCCAAATATATATGAGAGTGTAATTAGAGAAAAAAATTACATGTATATGAATACAAAGTTGTTTCTGTTTGTATTTCTATGCATGATAATGTATATTTTAGGTTCAAAAATATTTTTTAAACTATTTTTTAATAAAAGAATTATAATATACAAAAGGGTTAATTCTGTAAACAAATATATCTCAATCTTGTCCATAACAATAATATTGTTTTTTGTTCTTTTAATAAATCTCATATCCTTATTAAATTTAGTATTACGTTTTAATATCTTCGAGTTATTAGCATTTAGTAATATAAATGGTAGAGAGTTACGAGTATTAGTGGGTGAAGTTACATCAGGGGGAATGCTTGGTTGGGTACGTCCTCTTAGTTCTGCTCTGTTATTATGGAGCTATTGGGCTATTCTAAACACGAAGAGAAAGACGGGTATTAATACCTTATTTTTCCTAACTGTACTTATATTTTTGATGAATATATTTCTATCATTGACAAGAGGCCCGTTTTTTAATTTTATAATAATGATGACTTCAATTCTTTTTCTTTTTAAAAGTACTCAAAATAAACTAACTAAATTATTCTTACTAAGAATTGGGGTTATATTAATATGTGTTTCGCTATTTATTTTTATAATCTTGCAAGTTATTCGCTTTAGTGGAACTTATACTGAATTTACTATAAGTGAGGTTTTAATGGGGTACTTCCCTGCTTCTTATAATCGTCTAGCTGCTATCGTAGAAGGACAATTGATAATGCCTAATTCAAATACTGCCTATTATACGACACAATTTATTTGGGACTTTCCATTTTTATCAAGAAGCTTAGAACTTTATGAATTGGGAACAAATTTAGGATTAGACCTACCTCTTTCCGCAAATGATAATTGGTCTAATCAATTTTGGGCTGTTGAAATCGCAGGTTTAAATCATAATTATATTTGGGCTACGATATTTGGATTTGTATTTTCAGATTTTGGTTGGATTTCTCCTATTTGGTTTCTTATTTACGGGGGATTTTCTGGATTTGTTTATAGTCAATTTTTAAGAGGAAATGCAGTGGGTATAATACTTTATCCATATTTTATTTTTTCAATTGCCCGATGGGTAAGTACTGTTCAAATAGCAACTAGAGATATAATAATTTACGCTTTTGCGATTCTTTTAGTCTATCTTGTAAAAGAAGTTTTTTCTCCACCTAATAGGCAGAAGGTTCAGAGACAGTAGATACATTATCTTAGGAATGAAGGACTCCATCCTTCTTAATTTAAATGTGAGAAAAGTTTTTAATTTTCGAGTCATTGTGATTATTCTATATTTTAGATTAATCAACACTTTTTGTGAAAAATGCATCAAATAAAGAAGATGCTTGCGATATCCTAGCAATAGTGTTAGCTACGAAACTTAACGTTAAGGAGGATTCAATCGCTTTCTGTCCTATATCATTTTAATAAATAAAGTTTTGACTTATTAGTCAAGAAGACAGTGAGATTACCCCCTTACGAGTTGTAAAGCAACTTCAAAGGACACTGTCCTTCTTTAAAAGATATGAAAGTATAAAATTTCGACACAACCACAGCCTTCCGGACTGTGGTATTTTTAATATATGGAGAATAATATTTTGAAAAAAACTTTCTTGATGAACATCAACATTGGGAAGCATTTAAACAGAAGTATGGAGAGAGAGTCCGCCCCACTGTCATTAAGGAGGTAGAGAGGTTTCCGTATTGTGGGAACCCAAAAGAAAGGATTTAAACTCTTCGTGTGTAAAGGCTGCCATAATCCCCACTTGATTCCTTTTCGATGGAAAGGACGCTTTTGTACCACTTGTTCTGTCGGCGAAAGTGAAGAATGGAGCAGATTGCTAACAGAAGAAGTACTTCAAGTGAATCATTGTCATGTCATTTTTACAATTGATGAATGACTGCGAGATATATTTCTATGGCATCGTGAGCTTCTAAAACCTTCAATGGACAAAGCCGCAAGGCTAATTATTGATTTATTTCAAAAGAAGGTTAAAGTAACACCAGGAATTATTGCTGGTTTACACACATTTGGGTCAAGAATTAATTACAATCCCCACGTGCATATAATGGTAACAATGGGTGGAATTACAAAGGAAGGAGAGTGGAAAGGTTACGACTTTATTCCATTTGCTATGTTGCGTAAACAATGGCAGACAGTTGGTTTGAAATTTATAAGATGTCATTTAACAAAAGTAGAAAAGAAACTGGTTCAACCACGCCTACAAATGGCTTTTTCTGAAAATGGAAAAGGCTTCTATGTGTATACTTCTAAACAAAGTGGAAAAGTTAAGGAACAATTACGTTATATTGGCCGTTAAATTCGTCGACCTGCGATTGGATTAAATCGTTTTGAGGAATATGATGGTCAATTTGCAACCTTCAAATATATGGATAAAACTGATGGTAAAGAAAAACTTTAAACGGTCACAGTAGAAGAATTTATCAGTCGTTTGATTCGCCATATTCCAGTTGAACAGTTCAAGACAATTCGTTACTATGGTATGTATTCAAGAAGAAGTAAAGGAATCTGTAAAAAGATATTAGCTACATGGCAAAAACAAGTGAGAAAATGGGTAGTAAAAGTACAGAAAGTACTTCTCCGTCAAACATGGAGAGAACGGATTATAGCTAGCGGTAAAGAATCGGATGATTTGTCCACACTGTGAAAATTAATATGAGTACATAGGTGAAGTCTGCCTTGAAGACGGCAAACTAACTATTAAATAAAATTGCCTTATCAAGAGATGCGAGAATTTATTTAGAGAGGGTGATAGACCATATCACAGGGCATAAGTAAGAAACGAAAAAAAGGAAAGAGGAAAAAAACAGGTTTCGAACATATCCGTCCCAAAAAACAGTTTGTCAACTATCACTGTTTAATGTGTCATGAGGAAGAGAGCCTACCTTATAGAATTGTTAAAGAAATAGATCATATGGATGGAGGAGACCCCACAATACCTCCTAGAGTTCAATGTGAAAAATGTAGTAGAGTTATGGTTCCGGAATATTATAAAGGAATATCCGGAACAGAATATAAACTATCGGATTATCTCAAATAATAGCCGGAGAGTAAAGGACCGGGCTTTGCTCGGTTTTTCTTAATTTTTTTACAAATATTATCCATGATAAAAGTAAACGATTAGTTAATTATTTAATAATACTAAATATGCCTTTATATAAATTGGTTCATATTAAATGATGTCATTACAATAGTTAATAGTATTTCCTCAGCCATTAGATTCGATACAGCTAAGTATGCATCATACCAATCTATTTCGGGAATGAGTTAACATATCCACCCAGGATATAAGTATAAAACATTAAGATTAAACAATTTACTCATTGGCCAAAGAAAAGCTTTCTTCCATAACAAAAAAATTAAATTCTTGCAAGAAGAAGAGAGAGAATAAGTGATAGGTATAGATGAGGTCGAGGTTAGAAATGGATAATGGCTTTGAAACAATTATAATTAATATGAGCTAAGGCAAAAGTATCTGTATAATTCATAGAGTAGTGTCCATACCGATAAGCATTTATTAACACTCATTACCGAAATCCTACCAGAGTATGTTCAAATTATTATCATAAATATGTACGACCTTTTATTAGTCGAGTTGTTAATTATCTTGATTTATATCCGCAGTGCCAATTAATTTATAAAAAAAATATAACTTATTCGTTTTCAAAATACTGATTTAGTTTCAGTAGATTTATGATAGTGGGGTTAAAATATTGAACAATAAAGCAAAAAGTTTTATAAAGAATTTCTCCTATACACTAACGTCAAATGTATTTGCATTGATAATATCAGCTTTGGTAATACTAATAATTCCAAAGTTAATAGGCGTAGAAGAGTACGGATATTGGCAATTATACTTATTTTATATATCTTATGTAGGCTTTCTACATTTTGGATGGAATGACGGAATTTACCTAAGATATGGTGGGGAAAGGTATCGAGAACTTGATACCCGCTTATTTTTCTCACAGTTTATTATGTTAATTGGCTTACAATTGATACTCTTTATAATTATGGTTAGTGCTTCCCGTTTTTTTGTTGATGATAATAGAGCTTTCATATTTCAGATGACTGCTATTTGTATGGTATTAACAAATATACGTTATATGTTGCTATATATATTACAGGCTACTAACAGGATAAAGGAATATGCGGAAGTTACGATTTTAGATAAAATACTATACACAATTATAATTCTACTATTTCTACTAATTGGCGTAAAAGATTTTAAATTATTAATTATAGCTGATTTACTTGGGAAATTTCTCTCTTTAACTTATTCTGTGTACCTTTGTAAAGAGATTGTATTTAATAGAATCTCTACTTTTTATTTTAGTCTTAATGAGACAAAAGAAAATATTTCAGTAGGCATAAAACTGATGTTTGCTAACATAGCAAGTATATTAATTATTGGCGTAGCTAGATTGGGGATAGAACGAACATGGAGTGTTTCAGTATTTGGAAAAGTCTCCCTTACTTTAAGTATTTCTAATTTTTTAATGATTTTTGTAAATGCTATTGGATTAGTATTGTTTCCGTTATTGAGAAGAACCGATAACGAGAAGTTACCTGATATTTATAGTGTTTTGAGAGATATATTAATGGTTATTTTATTTGGTGGATTAATTTTATATTTTCCATTAACAGGAGTTTTAACTGCGTGGTTACCTGAATACACAGATAGTCTCATGTATATGGCTATATTATTCCCAATGGTTATTTATGAAGGGAAAATGTCACTATTAGTCAACACGTTTTTTAAAACATTGAGAAGAGAAAGATTAATGTTGAAAGTGAATATTCTTTCATTAATATTCAGTCTTGTTTTGACTCTAATTTCTACAATTTGGTTAAAAAACTTAAATTTAGCAATCCTATCTATCATTTTTGTACTAGCATTTCGTAGCATTTTAGGAGAAATATGTCTATCCAAAGTGTTAGGAAAAAGATTTTATAAAGACAACATTTTAGAGTCAATTGTAGTTTTTGCATTTATAATAACGGGTTGGTATGTTAACTTATCGATTTCAATTGGGATTTATGGAATTATTTACATTGCTTATTTACTTATAAAATATAAGGATATTAAAAGTAGTATTAAGAATATAAAAGAAATACTTATATCAAAATAGTCTTTTATCAATAAATATCGTTCTGAGTGAAGTATAGGGCAAAAAGATAAACTGGGTTCCCATCTACTAAGAAGGTTAAATTCTTAGAAAACTGTTTTTTCTTTAGTAGAACTTCAGCTATCTCAATAATCACAGATTTATGTCTCAATTGGGAACACACGAAAAGATAAGATGATTACTTTTACGGTATTATAAAAGAATAACGAGTATATTTTTGGCAATTTAATCGAATTTAGGTTTGGTTTTATCATGAAGAATTGATTAGACAGTTCGTATGGGATAGTAATCAATTTATAGATTGAGAATTAGAGCCACACTGTTTACGTAATTCAGTATTGTGTGATGGGAAACAGCAGTTGTTTTAAGAGTCGAAAACCCATAATTCACATAATGTGGCAGGTTAAAGATTAATACATGTGATAATGAATACATTTTTTATAGGTTGAATTGGAAGCTTAGTTGATTTATTAAAAATACTTATACCAATTGAAGTCAGTGGTATATAGTTTGATTACCTATTCGTAGTGTTTGAAAAATTAGAGTAAATGGTTAACAATCGAAAAATCTTGGTATTTGCCGGTGTAGTAACCTCGATTAACTATAGATTTTAGGAGACCTAGTATAAATCATGGTTGTTACCCTTTTTAATATAAATACTTTTGACAATACAGAAAATTTATGGAGGTTGGAAAATGAAAGGAATAATTTTAGCTGGCGGTAGCGGTACTCGCCTGTATCCTTTAACTATGGTAACTAGTAAGCAACTTCTACCGGTATATGATAAACCAATGATTTACTATCCGTTATCAACTTTGATGCTTGCGGGTATAAAAGATATCTTAATTATATCAACTCCAGAGGACACCACTCGTTTTAAAAGTCTGTTAGGTACCGGGTCACAATTCGGAATAAATTTAGAATACAAAGTACAACCTAGCCCAGACGGATTAGCACAGGCTTTTTTAATTGGTGAAGAATTTATTGGTAATGATTCAGTCGCTATGATATTAGGTGATAATATCTATTATGGTAGTGGAATGAGGAAGATTCTTCAACGGGCAGCGACCAAGGAAAGTGGTGCTACTGTATTTGGTTACCATGTTCAAGATCCACAACGGTTTGGAGTTGTTGAGTTTGATAAAACTGGTAAAGTTATCAGTGTTGAAGAAAAACCTGAAATACCTAAATCCAATTATGCCATAACAGGTTTATATTTTTATGATAATCGTGTAGTGGATATTGCTAAGGAAGTAAAACCATCTGCTCGTGGTGAATTGGAGATTACTTCTATTAATGAAGCTTATTTACAAATGGGTGAGTTAGAGGTTGAGCTGCTAGGCCGTGGATTTACTTGGTTAGATACAGGAACACATCAAAGTTTAGTTGAAGCGACCAATTTTGTTAAAACGATTGAAGAACATCAAGGAATTAAGATTGCTGCTCCTGAAGAAATTGCTTATGTTAATGGTTGGATTACCAAAGAGCAATTATGGGAGTGTGGGGAAAAACTTAGTAAAACAGGATACGGACAATATTTAATGAAAGTAGCTAATGGACAAATTCAATATTAATTGAAAGAAGTGGATTAGAAGTGAAGTTTACAAAAACAAATTTAGATGGTGTAATTATTGTCGAACCAGCTGTTCATGGTGACCATCGTGGTTGGTTTATGGAAACATATAATGAAACTGATTTTAAAAGCTCAGGAATTAATTTAAATTTTGTTCAGGATAATCAATCCTTTTCCGCGGCTAAAGGTACGTTGAGAGGACTACATTATCAATTAAATCCGAAAGCACAAACTAAGTTAGTACGTTGTACAAGGGGATCCATTTATGATGTTGCTGTTGACATTCGAAAAGGGAGTCCAACATTTGGAGAATGGTTTGGTATAGAATTAACATCGGAAAATAAAAAGCAATTATTAATTCCAAAAGGATTTGCACACGGATTTATGACTCTGACTGAAGACGTAGAAGTTCAATATAAAGTAGATGAATTTTATGCTCCAGAATGTGATCGGGGCATTATTTGGAATGATCCTCAAATTTCAGTAGAATGGCCAATGGATGTTCAGCCTATATTATCAGCAAAAGATGAAAAGGCACCATTATTAAAGGATGCCGATATCAACTTCAGTTATGGAGAGTAATGCTATGAAGATATTAGTTACAGGGTATACAGGTCAGCTTGGGTATGATGTAGTTAAACAGGGAATGAAACATGGATTTAATATGATAGGTGTAGGATCAAAGGATTTTGACATTACAAATCAACAGTCGGTTTTTGATTATGTGAGAGAAATAAATCCAGATGCGATTATACACTGTGCTGCTTATACTGCAGTTGATAAAGCTGAAGATGATAAAAGCACTTGTTGGAATGTAAATGTTGAAGGAACAAATAACCTAGCAGAAGCTGCAAAAGAAATTAATGCAAAGTTCATGTATATTAGTACAGACTATGTATTTAATGGTACAGGAGATTCTCCATTTAAAGAAACAGACAAACCGAACCCCATTGGATATTATGGAATAACAAAATATGAGGGTGAAAAGGTAGTCCAACAATTGTTGGATAAATGGTTTATTGTACGTATTTCATGGGTTTTTGGTATAAATGGAAAAAATTTTGTTAAGACAATGCTGAGATTAGCGGAAACTCGAAATGAACTAAATGTTGTTGGTGACCAAATTGGTTCTCCCACTTATACGTTTGATTTAGCGCGTTTATTAATTGAAATGATTCAAACTGATAAATACGGAATTTATCATGCCTCTAATGAGGGATATTGTAGTTGGGCTGAATTTGCGAAAGAAATTTTTAAACAGGCTAATATAAATGTAAATGTAAATTCCATTTCAACAGAGCAGTACCCAACTCGTGCAGTTCGGCCAAAAAATTCCAGAATGGCAAAGCAAAAGCTCCTGAATAATGGTTTCACTCCATTACCATCTTGGCAAGATGCAGTTAAGAGATACGTTAAGGAATTAACACAAGAGGTGAAATAGATGACAAAGAAGAAAATACTTGTAACTGGCGGTGCCGGTTTTATCGGTGGAAACTTTGTACAATATATGGTTAATAAATATCCGAAATATGATATCTATAATTTGGATTTATTAACATATGCTGGAGATTTAACGAAACACCGTGATATTGAAACAAGGGAAAATTATCACTTTGTAAAAGCTGATATTACTGATCGTAATACCATAAATTCGCTTTTTGAAAAGGAAAAATTTGATAATGTCGTTCATTTTGCAGCAGAAAGTCATGTGGACCGTTCGATAACAGATCCGGGAGTATTTGTGAAAACAAATGTATTAGGGACACAGGTATTATTAGATGCAGCAAAGGAAATTGGTGTGACTAAATTCGTTCACGTATCGACTGACGAAGTTTACGGAGAGTTAGATTTTGATCCAACAACATTTTTTACAGAAGAAACTCCGTTACAACCAAATAGTCCATACAGTGCAAGTAAAGCATCTTCTGATTTATTAGTTCGTGCATATCATGAAACCTATGGATTACCTGTAAATATTACACGTTGTTCTAATAATTATGGGCCATTTCACTTCCCAGAAAAGTTAATTCCATTAACAATTTCTCGTGTATTGAATGATCAAAAAGTTCCGGTATATGGAGATGGAAAAAACATTCGAGACTGGTTACATGTATATGATCATTGCGCTGCAATTGATTTAGTACTGCATGAAGGTATTACTGGTGCAGTTTATAATGTTGGTGGGCACAATGAAAGAACGAATTTGGAAGTTGTGCAAACAATAATAAATACGCTTGGAAAGTCTGAGAATTTGATTGAGTTTGTTAAAGATCGCCCAGGACATGATAAACGGTATGCAATTGACCCTACTAAATTAGAAAAATTAGGCTGGAAACCAACATATAATTTTGAAACGGGTATTGCTCAAACGATTCAATGGTATCTTGATAATAAAGAATGGTGGGAGCAAATTATAAGCGGGGAATATCAGAATTACTTTGAGAAACAGTATAATTTAAAATCCAAAAACTTTCAATAGGTGAATTATACACTGTCAAAATAATTTTCGATAGGATAAATTTAGACAGACCAATTATTTTTATAAGGAGTCTTAATATAGTGAATTCTAAAACTTTAGATAATAACAAAATATATCTAGTTACTGGAGTGGCAGTTTTTATCGGTCATTATTTATCAAAAAGACTATTAGAACATGGATTTAGAGTAATTGGAATTGATAATCTTAATAATTATTAAGATGTTAAGCTAAAGAATACTCGTTTAGAGTTATTACAACCTTATGAAGAATTTACCTTTATCAAAGGCGATATTTCAGATAAAAACTTAGTTTCAAGTATTTTTGAAGAATACAAACCTAATATAGTGATTAATCTTGCTGCGCAAGCGGGAGTTAGATATTCAATTGAAAACCCAGATGTATATATTCAAAGTAATATTATTGGATTTTATAACATACTCGAGGCCTGTAGACATTACCCTGTTGATCATCTAATATATGCATCATCTAGTTCTGTATATGGTGCAAACAAGAAAGTTCCATTTGAAGAAACAGACTTTGTAGATAATCCAGTTTCTCTTTATGCTGCAACGAAAAAGTCAAATGAATTAATGGCACATACTTATAGTCATCTTTATAAGATTCCGGCTACAGGGCTTAGATTCTTTACAGTTTATGGACCAATGGGTCGGCCTGACATGGCTTATTTCGGGTTTGCTAATAAGTATTTTGCCGGAGAGCCGATTCGGATATTTAACAATGGTGATTTTGAACACGATCTGTACCGGGATTTCACCTATATTGATGATATTGTTGAAGGGATTGTACGTTTATTAAGTAATCCTCCTGAAGGTAAAGTTCGACACAAAGTTTATAACATTGGTAACAATAATCCTGAGAAGTTGATGGTATTTATTGAAACTTTGGAGAAAGCTTTTAGTAAATCTTAGGTAGAGAAGTCGTTTTTGACAAAATCTTTGAACCAATTAAACCTGGGGATGTTCCGGCTACCTATGCCTCTACAAAACAATTACAAGAAGCTGTAGGATTTAAACCCAAAACGCCAATTGAAGTAGGCTTACAAAAATTTGCCGATTGGTATGTTGATTATTATAAAGTCAAATAAGAATTAATGAGGCACACTTCTTTAAAAGGTGCCTTTTATAATCTATGAAATTACTATGAAGGAAGGATTATTAATGAAAATACCATTGCAGGTACTGGTTATGTAGGTTTATCCAATGCTGTTCTACTCGCCCAACACAATGAAGTTATCGCTCTTGATATTATNAAGGAGAAGGTAGATATGATTAACAATCGCCGTTCTCCAATTGTTGATCATGAAATTGAAGAATACTTGGCANCGAAAGATCTTAACTTAACTGCAACNACTGATAATTANCTTGCATACAAAGATGCGGACTATGTAGTTATCTCAACACCGACAGACTATGATCCGGAAAAAAACTATTTTAATACAAGAACGGTAGAAGCGGTTATTGCCAATGTTTTATCCATTAATCCGGATGCGGTTATGGTATTAAATCAACGGTCCCTGTAGGCTATACGAAAAAAATTCAGGAGAAATTTGAGACAAATAATATTATCTTCTCACCGGAATTTCTTCGCGAAGGAAAAGCGTTATATGACAATCTTTATCCATCCCGTATTATTGTTGGTGAACAATCTGAACGTGCAAAGGTTTTTGCGGATTTATTAGTTCAAGGTGCTATCAAACAAGATATTCCGGTTTTATTTACCGATTCAACGGAAGCTGAGGCTATTAAACTTTTTGCTAATACATATTTAGCCATGCGGGTAGCCTTCTTTAATGAGCTGGATACTTATGCTGAAGTCCGTGGATTGAATACAAAACAAATCATTGAGGGAGTAGGTCTTGATCCAAGAATCGGCAGTCATTATAATAATCCTTCCTTTGGATATGGCGGTTACTGTTTACCAAAAGATACAAAACAATTATTGGCCAATTATGCTGACGTGCCAAACAATATTATGGCTGCCATTGTCGATGCCAACCGGACGAGAAAAGACCATATAGCAGATATGATTATTAAGCGGAACCCAAAAGTCGTGGGCATATACAGACTGACCATGAAAGCAGATTCCGATAACTTTAGACAATCCTCTATTCAAGGCGTTATGAAACGAATCAAAGGAAAAGGAATTGAGGTTATCGTTTACGAACCAACACTTCATGAGGAAACATTCTATAACTCAGATGTTGTTAATGATTNTGCAGAATTTATCAAACGCTCAGATGTTATTGTAGCGAACCGNTTATCAGAAGAGTTAAAAGAAGTAGCTGATAAAGTTTATACAAGAGACATTTATGGTCGGGATTAATCGAATAGGGCAGTTGGGGCCCTATTTTTTGATAGTAAATTTCTGAATATACTGCTTTTGGTTTCCCTTCAGTAACGATTTGAATATCAAATGAGCTCCTATATCTATTATAAGGGTAGATGAAGAAGGCAAAGTGATGTAAACCGTTTATAGGATTGACCAATGGAGAAAGCTGAAGCATGTGAGTTAGTACCAAAGTTAAATGCAGGTACGCAGAAGGTTGGAAATTATTTTTCTTTTTTCACTCCAATTGTTCAAGATAAATGCGGCGTATAACCTCTGCTCTTCCTCTAGTCTTATTGTCAAACTTCTCATAATTATAGCCGTACGTAGTATAATTTATATATTACCAATTATATTTATTTTAGCGACTTTGTCCTCCAGATATATTATGTAACCGAAACCTATCGTGGAAAATGGGGAGAATAGAGGTAAGCTGCCACACTCTTTCTTTGGGGGGCATCCTCCAGGGATTATGAGGAGGAATAACCTAGGCCCACCAAAAAAAGGTGGTGCATATTTGACGTTTACGTGTTATTTATTATTTTTTATTGCTAGTTAGTGATAAAATCAGGATGTTTCACATTGGGTAATCTAGATGAAGGCAAACTAAACGGATGATAAGTAATCATCATTTACCAATTTTAGATCATGAAATTGGAAAATAGTTGGCAACAAAGAGTTAAATTCTTTGCTACAACAAATAATAAACAGCTTACAAGAATATAAATTATGTCGTAATTCGTCAAACATACAAACTGTAGAACTTAAAGAATATTTCAACGTAAGTGTGGTTAAAGAGTCCAGTATTAATGGGAGTGATAAAAAATTGTATATTTCAAAGGTAAAGATTAGCAATTTCAGAAATCTAAATTTAGAAATTCAATTTAATGATGGAATTAATGTTTTGATTGGTCATAATAGTAGTGGTAAGTCCAATGTAGTTCAGGCATTATCTTTATTATTTAATCCAAAAAGGAAAAAACAGCTAGAAATTCACGATTTCAGCAAAGATATTCAATTAAGTGATTTACTAGAAAGTCCTCCAAAAATATCAATTATCGCAACTATCAGCCAAAGTAAAGATGAGGAAATATTCTCTGATGACTTAGTTACAGTAAGCAACTGGCTAGTTAAATTAACCAAGCCATATGAGGCTCAATTGACATATGAATATTTTTTACCACTTAGTGAACACCAAAATTATAAAAAGTTGGTTTCAACTGCGACTAGTCGTAAAGAAGTATGGAGAATCATCCAGGATGAATTTATTCGAAAATATGTTTATAAAATTTGGGGAGGCAATCCGGATAATCAAATATCAGCAAACTCAGAGATGTTACAAAACTTTGATTTTCAATTTCTGGATGCCATACGAGATGTTGAAAGAGATATGTATTCTGG
>JGI26050J44790_1000311_pt1 | contig 19176 bp, 16 predicted proteins | sample HigsolmetaGSP12D_FD_44790 | JGI IMG/M metagenome (IMG submission 44790) | reverse complement strand
ATCTTCATGCGCTCGGCGAAAAAGCGCATGGTCTGTACCAGTTGGTCGTCGCTGACGGTGACGATGTCGGTCACGTCGCGGCGGATGATGGGGAAAGTCAGCTGGCCCAGGTAAAGGGTGAGCGCACCGTCGGCGATGGAACGCGGCGGCGCGATGCGCACGATCTCGCCCTTGCGCAGCGATTGCTGGCCGTCGTTNCCCGCTTCGGGCTCNACGCCGTATACCTTGCAGCCGGGGCTCATCGCCCGCGCGGCCAGCGCGCTGCCGGCCAACAGCCCGCCGCCACCCAGGCAGACGAACAGGAAATCCAATTCGCCGACCTCCTCGATGAGCTCGGCCGCCGCCGTGCCCTGCCCGGCGATCACGTCGGCGTGGTCGTAGGGCGGGATCAGCGTCATGCCGGTTTCCTGCTGCAGCTTGCGCGCGACTTCCTCGCGGTCCTCGCTGTAGCGGTCGTAGGTGACGACCTTGCCNCCGTAGCCTTCGGTGGCGGCGCGCTTGGCCGCCGGNGCGTCGCTGGGCATGATGATGGTCGCCTGCACGTCTTGCAGGCGCGCGGCCAGCGCAATGGCCTGCGCATGGTTGCCCGAGGAAAACGTCAGCACGCCCGCCCGGCGCCGNTCGGCATCGAGCCGCGCGATGGCGTTGTACGCGCCGCGGAACTTGAACGCGCCCATGCGCTGGAAGTTCTCGCACTTGAAGTACACGCGCGCGCCCGTGGCGGCGTCGGCCGTGGCCGAGGTCAGCACCGGCGTGCGATGCGCGATGCCTTGCAAGATGCGGCGCGCGCGCGCCACGTCGTCATAGGTGGGCAGTTGCTCGGACATGGTGAAAGTGCCAGGTGAAGGCCCGCGGGCCGAGGCGCACATGATAATAGGGATCANCGCGGCAGGCGGACGCCTGCGCCGGCCGCGCCGCTGGTGTACGATGAGCCGCTGAGTTTTCGCCCGACCCCATGGCCATCCAGTCCGACTCCCTAACGCCGCGCGCCGACGCCACGCGCCTGGTGACGCCGCAGCCNACCTCGCCCGGCGAGGAATCGATCGAACGCGCCCTGCGCCCCCGCGTGCTGGACGAATACGTCGGCCAGCAGCGCGTGCGCGACCAGTTGGAAATCTTCATCCAGGCCGCCCGCGGACGCGGCGAGCCGCTGGACCACGTGCTACTGTTCGGCCCGCCGGGGCTGGGCAAGACCACGCTGGCGCACATCATCGCCCACGAGATGGGCGTGCAGCTGCGCCAAACCTCCGGCCCGGTGCTCGAGCGCGCGGGCGACCTGGCTGCCATCCTGACCAACCTCGAAAAGAACGACGTCCTGTTCATCGACGAAATCCACCGCCTGTCGCCTGTCGTGGAGGAAATCCTCTACCCCGCGCTCGAGGATTTCCAAATCGACATCGTGATCGGCGAGGGGCCGGCCGCGCGCAGCGTCAAGCTCGACCTGCAGCCGTTTACGCTGGTGGGCGCCACGACCCGTGCGGGGATGCTGACCAATCCGCTGCGCGACCGCTTCGGCATCGTCGCTCGGCTGGAGTTCTATACACCGCAGGAGCTGGCCAAGATCGTCACGCGCAGCGCCAAGCTGCTGAACACCACCACCACCCCGGACGGCGCGGCCGAGGTCGCGCGCCGCTCGCGCGGTACCCCGCGCATCGCCAACCGGCTGCTGCGCCGGGTGCGCGACTACGCCGAGGTGCGCGCCGGCGGCATCATCGATGCCGAAGTCGCGTCGGCCGCGCTGGCGATGCTGGAGGTCGACCCCGAAGGGCTGGACTTGATGGACCGCAAGCTGCTGGAAGCCNTCGTGCACAAATTCGACGGCGGGCCCGTCGGCGTGGACAGCCTGGCCGCGGCCATCGGCGAGGAGCGCGACACCATCGAGGACGTGATCGAGCCCTACCTGATCCAGCACGGCTACCTGCAGCGCACGCCGCGCGGGCGGGTGGCCACGCAGGCCACGTGGCGCCACCTGGGCCTGACGCCACCGGCGCGCGGGCAAAACGGCCTGTTCGACTGACGCCGGGCGCCCGCCGCAGGTCAAGCCGCCTGGCGCGCCACCGCGGCCAGGATGTCTTCGCCGTAGGCTTGCAGCTTGCGCGCCCCCACCCCATTGATCCGGCCCAGCTCGTCCAGGCTTTCGGGGCGCGCCAGCGCAATTTCGCGCAGCGTCGCATCGTGAAAGATCACGTAGGCTGGCACGCCGTGGCTGCGCGCGACTTCGCCGCGCCAGGCCCGCAGCGCCTCGAACAGCGGTTCGGCGTCGGCGGGTAGCGCCATGGCCTGCTTGGCGCGCGGCGCGCCGNCGCGTGCACGCGCCGGCCGCTCCGATTCGCGGCGCAGCATGAGCGTGCGCTCGCCCTTGAGCACCGCGCGGCTATCCTCGGTCAAGGCCAGCGTCCCGTAACCTTCATGGTCGACGGCCAACAGCCCATGGGCCAGCAATTGGCGCAGCACACCGCGCCAGGCTTTTTCGGATAAGTCCTTGCCCACGCCGAACACGCTCAGCGCATCGTGTTTGTACTGCGCCACCCGCTCGGTGAGCTTGCCGCGCAGCACGTCGATGATGTGCCCCGCGCCGAAGCGCTGGCCGCGCTCCTTCCACAGCCGGTAGACCGCGGACAGCACCTTCTGCGCCGCCACCGTGCCATCCCAGGCCTCGGGCGGCTCAAGGCAGGTGTCGCAGTTGCCGCAAGGCGCGATATGCTGCCCAAAGTACGCCAGCAACCGCTGGCGCCGGCACGCCACCGTCTCGCACAGCCCGAGCATGGCGTCGAGCTGCGCACCCAGCCTGCGACGGTATGCCTCGTCNCCAGGCGACTCGTCTATCATGCGCCGCTGCTGGACGACGTCCTGCAGGCCGTAGGCCAGCCACGCCGTGGCCGGCAGNCCATCGCGCCCGGCCCGGCCGGTTTCCTGGTAATAGCCTTCCACCGACTTGGGCAAATCGATGTGGGCGACGAAACGCACGTCAGGCTTGTCTATGCCCATGCCGAAGGCGATGGTGGCCACCATCACCAGCCCGTCCTCGCGCAGGAAGCGGGCCTGGTTGCGGGCCCTGACCTCGGCGCTCAGCCCGGCATGGTAAGGCAGCGCCGGCACACCGTTCTCGCACAGGAAATCGGCCGTTTCCTCGACGCGCGCGCGTGACAGGCAGTAGACGATGCCGGCGTCGCCTTCGTGCTCGTTGCGGATCAGGTCCAGCAGCTGGCGCCGNACGTCGCTCTTCTCGACGATGCGATAGCGTATGTTGGGACGGTCGAANCTGGCGACGAAGTGGCGCGCCTCGGTCAGCTGCAGGCGCTCGGCGATCTCGGCGCGCGTGGCGGCAGTGGCGGTCGCCGTCAGGGCGATGCGCGGCACGTCGGGCCAACGCTCGTGCAGCATGGACAGGCCCAGGTATTCCGGGCGGAAGTCATGCCCCCATTGCGAAACGCAATGAGCTTCGTCGATGGCAAACAACGCGATCCGCCCACGCGCCAGCAGCGCCAGGCACCGGTCGGTGAGCAGCCGCTCGGGCGCCACGTAGAGCAGGTCCAGTTCGCCGTCGACGAACGCCTGTTCGACCTGGCGCGCCTCGCGCCAATCCTGGGTGGAATTGAGGTAGGCCGCCCGCACACCGAGCTCGGTCAAGGCGTCGACCTGGTCCTGCATCAGCGCGATCAGCGGCGAAATCACCACGCCCGTGCCGGGACGAACCAGGGCGGGGATTTGATAGCACAGCGACTTGCCGCCGCCGGTGGGCATGAGCACCAGGGCGTCGCCGCCGCCCACGACGTGCTCGACGATGGCCTGCTGCTCGCCGCGGAAGGATTCATAACCGAAAACCCGTCGCAGAACTTCCAGCGGGGTCGGCTCAGTCATGGCGAAAAGCGGTGGACGTCATGGCGGCATTGTAAACACCGCCGCGCCGGGNCGTCCGGTCCCGGCGCGGNGNTTGCGGCTCGCCCNGCCTCCCAAAGGAGGCAAGGCCTTGGCTCAGTTTGCGGCCAGCAGGTTGGCCTCCTTGACCAGCTTGGAGACGCGCTCGAGGTCGCGCGCCAGCACCTTGGCCATTCCGTCCGGACCGCTTTCCTCGGGCGAGGGTGCCTGGGCGGCGAGCTGGTCCAGCCGTTGCTTGAAGGCAGGGCTGTCGATCACTTCGCCCAGCGCCTTGGCCAACTTGTCCAGCACCGGCTGGGGCGTGCCCTTGGGGGCGACCAGGCCGTTCCAGATCGCCAGGTCAAACTGCGGCAGCCCGCCTTCGNCGAAGGTGGGAATGTCCGGGTTCTGTGGCAGCCGCTTGTCACCGGTCACCGCGATCGACTTGACGCGCTTGTCCGCATGCAGTGGCAGCATGGTCACCGTCTGGTCGATGACGACATCGATCATGCCGCTCATGAGATCGGTCAGGGCCGGTCCGGTGCCGCGATACGGGATCAGCTCACCCTGCGCGTTGGCGTAGCTCAAGAACATGGCCTCGGCCAGGTGGGCCGTGCTGCCCGGGCCACCCGAGCCGAGGTTGAGCTTGGGCGCGCTGNTGTCGCGCATCCGCGCGAGCAGCGACGGCAGGTCCTGGATGCCGCTCTTGTTGCTAACCGACAGCACCATGGGCACGTTGGCCACGATGCCCACCGGGGCGAGCTCCTCGAGCGGGTCATAGCCGGCCTTGGGATGCAGGTGCGGCAGGATGGCCAGCGACATGTTGTTGAAGGCCAGGGTATAGCCGTCGGGCGTGCTCTTCTGGAGCTTTTGCATGCCGATCAGGCCGCCCGCGCCGGCGGCGTTCTCGACCACCACGGACTGGCCCAGCCGCTCGGACAGCGAGGTTGCCACCAGCCTGGCCATCGTGTCGGTGGTGCCGCCCGGTGCGAATGGCACCACCACGGTGATGGGACGGACGGGATAGTCTTCNCCGGCGAACACGGCGGTGGATACGGACAGCATCGCTGCGCAAAGCAGCATCGCGCGCTTCATTTGGGNCTCCTCTCGTAAAAATTTGGATGGCGCGACGGCCGGACTAGCCCGCCAGTTCGCGGCAGATCGCGTCGGTCATTTCCGTGCACGACGCCGTGCCGCCGATGTCGCGGGGCAGGGCCTGGCCTTTGGCCAGCACGCGCTCGACGGCACGCTCGACCCGGTCGGCAGCCTCGCCCATGGCGGGATCGGCATGGCGCTCGCCAAGCCAGCGCAGCATGAGCGCACCGGACAGGATGGTGGCCAACGGGCTGGCCACGTTTTGCCCAGCGATGTCGGGCGCCGAGCCGTGCGCNCCCTGGAACAGGCCGTGCGCCTCGCCCAGCTCGGCCGAGGGCGACAGTCCCATGCCGCCTATGGTGGCCGCGCCCAGGTCGGAAATNATGTCGCCGAACATGTTTTCGGCGACGATCACGTCATAGAAGTCGGGACGCTTGACCATGTGGACGGTGATCGCATCGGCGTAGGCGTAATCGATCTCCACGTCCGGATAGTCCGCCGCAACCTCGGTGCATACCGAGCGGAAAAAGGCATAGCTGCGCAGGATATTGGCCTTGTCGCAGACCGTCACGCGCCGCTTGCCGTCGCGCGGGGCGCCATTGCGCCGGCGCGACAGGTCGAATGCAAACCGCGCGACGCGCTCCGCGCCCTTGCGCGTGACGACGAGGGTGTCGGTGGCGATCTCGTCGCGCAGCACGACGCCGCCGCCGCGGCTGGCGTACAGGCCCTCGGTGTTTTCGCGGATGATGACGTAATCGATCTGGCCTGGCTGCCAGCCCGCCAACGGCGACTTCGCGCCCGGATACAGGCGGATCGGCCGCACATTGGCATACAAGTCCAGGCGAAAGCGCAATTGCAGGTGCAGGTCGTTGCCGACCTCGGTGCCGTCTGGGTAGGTCACGCCCGGCAAGCCCGCCGCCCCATGCAGGATGGCGTCGGCCGCCCGGCAGGCCTGGAAGGTTTCCTCGGGCAATACTGATCCGGCACGCGCATAGTGCGCGGCGCCACCCTCGTACTGCGTAAAGGACAGCAGATCGCTGCCGCAGGCTTCCTTGAGCACGGTGACCGCAGCGCGGCACACCTCCGGACCGATGCCGTCGCCTTCTATGGTTGCGATTTCATAACGTGCAGCCACAAATCCCCCGCCAGTGTTACTACGCACACAATCATACAATGTGATTTGTATGACGAATATATCACACAAGCAATCCGGCAGCGTTCCGGTCCAAAGGAAAACGTGGTCAGCGCCGCCCGCCCAGCCCGTGGATCAANGCATCGAAGGGCAGCGACAGCTGCATCTGCATGGCGTAGTCCCCGGTGACGACATCGCGATCGGCCCCCAGTGAGAGATTCACGCGCGGCGCCAGCGACAGCGTGTGCGCCAGGCCGAACCGGTGTTCGACGGGTTCGCCGTCGGAGCGCAGGCCCGTATACGTCCCGGAGAGCGTGCCCAAACTGCCCAAGGGCAGGCCAGCGGTGACCGTATTGCGCATCTCGGATGCGCCCGGAAAGCCGCTACCGTAGCGGGACAAATCGCTGTAATGCGGGTCGGTCAACTCGTTGCTCAGGCCAAGCGTGGTGCCCTGGCCCAAGTCGACGCTGTAGCCCAGCCTATAACGCCAGCCTTCGGCCTGCGCGTAGCGGCTTTGGATGGCGGCGGCCTGCAATGTGCCCAGGCTGCCCAGGGCATAGCGTCCGCCCAACCCCAACGCCGTCAGCGAAGGGGCGACCTGTAGNTGGCTTTCCAGCGTCAGCGATGACGTCAGCCCATAGCGCAACGCGCCCGCGCCTGCGGATTCGCCGAACACCAGGTCGCCTGCGCGGGCCGAGGGATCGGAATAATCGAGCCGGCCGAACGCGGACGAATAGCCAAACCGCCCTTCGGCCAACAGGCCGTCGGACGATGCATCGTCCCAGTCGGCGATTTGCACGCCGCCCAGCCGCGCCGTCGAACTCCAAGCCGGGGCATCGAGCGTCACCCCGCCGACGGACAAAGTCGGCCCGCCCGCCCGGCGATAGCGCCAGTATTGGGTTTCCCGGACCAGGCCCGTACGCCCGGGAAGCGGCGCGAGCCGCGCGCCGATGGGCTTGACCAGCGTCACGCCTCCGGGCGGACCGGGGTCATAGCCTGCGTAGTCGTAGCGCCAGTCGTAGGACGGCGCCACGGGCGCAGGCGCCGGCGCGACGCGCCCTTCGCGGTCCATGACCGGGCCGCCGGCGGTAGCCACGCCTTCGGCCGGGTCGGGCGGCAGCTCGAAGGCAGGGACTTCGCGCGCGGGATCGACCGGGAATACCTGGGCGGGGGACAGCACCGAAATGCCGCGGCCGTCGGCCGCCCGTGACACGCCGCCCTCACGGGCCGGCGCGTGGCCCGTCGCGACCGCCCAAACCAGGGCCATGGCCAGCGCCGCCCGGCATCGGCCCGGACGGCGATGCACGAGAAAACGCCTGGCAGGCATGGGACGCCATCCTTCAAAAGCCGGAACCCGGCTGCGCCAGGAAAGCGGTCTCCTCGGGCGTAGTGGCTCGCCCCAGGATACGGTTGCGATGGGGAAAGCGCCCGAAGCGGGCAACGATGTCGCGATGGCGCACGGCGTAGTCCAGGTTTTCCGCGGTCTCCGGCGCCTGGTCAGCCAGTTCGCGAAACAGCGCGACGCTGCGCTCTTGCGTGGCCAGGTCTTCCGCATGTTCGAGCGGCAGGTAGGCGAATACGCGCTGCATGGGTGCCAACCCGCGGTCCGCACCCCGCTCCAACAGGCGCAAGGATGCGGCCAGGGCCTGGGGATCCATTTCGAACGCCTTCGGCGTATCGCGCCATATGTTGCGCGGGAACTGGTCCAGCAGGATGATCCGCGCCAACGCCCCCAACGGGGCGTTTTCCCATTCGAGCAGCCCGCCCGCGCCGGCCTGCTCGACCAGGGGGCCCCAGCGGCGGGCGATCTCGGCGTCGAAGGCGGGATCCTTGGCGAACCATTCCCGCCGCGGACGCAGGTACTGCGGGTGCCCGGACGGGAAAAACCAAAAGTCGAGTACGTCTTGGCAGTCAGTCTTCATCATGGCTTCATTCTAGTGCCGGCACCGGCCCAGGTTTCAGACCGTTTCCAGCCCCTTGCCCGCGCGGCGCCCGCCGGGGAAACTTGCGCCATGGAAACATCCCGCCCCACCAAAGTGCTGGTCGTCGACGACGACGCGGCGCTGCGCCAACTGCTGGCCGACTACCTCAACCGCCATGGCTACGATACGCTGTTGGCGCCCGACGCGTCCGACCTGCCCGCGCGCATCGCCCGCTACAGCCCCGACCTGCTCGTCCTGGACCGCATGCTGCCGGGCGGCGACGGTGCCGACGCCTGCCGCAAGCTGCGCGACCAAGGCGAAGACATCCCCGTGGTGCTGCTGACCGCGCGCGACGAAACGGTGGATCGCATCATCGGCCTGGAAGCCGGCGCCGACGACTACCTGGGCAAGCCATTCGATCCCCGCGAGCTGCTGGCCCGCATCGAAGCCGTCCTGCGGCGCAAGCGCGGCCCTTCGGCGCTGAACAAGGACCAACCGGTCAGCTTCGGCCCCTTCGTCTTCGACCCTGCCATGCGGCAGCTGACCCGCAACGGCGAACCGGTGCGCCTGACCGGCGGTGAGATCAACCTGCTCGAAGCGCTGGTGCGCAACGCTGGCAAACCGCTTTCGCGCGAACGCCTGCTGGCCCTTGCACGTGACGACGACGGTGGCGAGCGCAACGACCGCGCCATCGACATTGCCATCTTGCGCCTGCGCCGCGCCATCGAAGACGACCCCAAGCAACCGCGCTGGATCCAAACGGTCTGGGGCATCGGCTATCGGTTCTCGCCATGAGCGCCCCCGGTTGCATCCAGGGCAGGCGCCCTTTCGCAAAGGCAAGCCGTGCCCGGGGGGCCCGGCGATGAAACGCAGCCTACGCGCCCTGCTGCCCAGTTCCCTGCGTCCCCGCCTCATCCTGCTCGTCTTGGGCACCGCGCTGGTGGCGCAGGCGGCCACCCTGACTGCCATCACCCATTACCAGCGCAAGTACCTGGACTCGGTCGCCATCGGGCTGATCGCCACCACCATCAGCACGCTGCGCGCGGCGCTAGCCCACGTGCCGCCAGAAAACCGCGCCGAATTCGTGCGCCTGGCCTCAGGGAATCAATGGCGGCTCTACACGCGACCGGCGCCGACGCCCGAGGAACGCGCCGCGTGGGAAGCCCGGCGCGCGGCGCGGCGGGCAGCCATGGGGCCGGACCTGGAGGCCGGCGACCGGCTCAGCCTGCGCCACGTGGTCAGGCGTTTGAACGAACATCTGGGCGAAGGCACGCGCGTGGGCTTGTCGCGCGGGCCTCGCCCCGAGCTTTACATATCGCTGTCGGGCAACGCGGCCGGCCAGTCCCTGCCGCAGGTGCTCGAATGGCTGGTCGTGCCGCTGGATCGCGTCGACCCGCCGCTGACCACGCCCCTGGTCGCCCTGTGGCTCGGCGGGCTGGGCGTGGTGCTGCTGGTGGCGGTCGGCTTTTCCTGGCACATCTCCCGGCCCATCACGCAGCTGGCCCGGGCGGCCGACAACCTGGCCGCGGGCCGGCCCGAGCGCGTGCAGCCTTCCGGCCCGCGCGAAACGCGCGTGCTGGGCGAGCGTTTCAATGCGATGCTCGATGCGCTGGCCGAGGCCGACAGCGTGCGGCGCACGCTGCTGGCCGGGCTGCCGCACGACCTGAAGGGGCCGCTGTCGCGCATGTGGCTGCGCGTGGAAATGACCGACGACGAAACCTTGCGCGGCGGGCTGCGCAAGGACTTGCAAGACATGCAGCACATGGTCGACCAGTTCATCGGCTTCGTGCGCGGCACCGACCCCGGCGCGTACCGCTTCTCGCCGCTGGACCTGACCGAGTGGCTGCGCGAGCGCGTGGCCGCCTGGTCAGACGCAGGCAGCGGGGTGATGCTCGCGGGCCTGCCCGACAAATCCTTGACGGCACGCGCCGACCCGGTCGCCCTGGGACGGCTGCTGGACAACCTGATCGGCAACGCCCTGCATCACGGCGCGCCGCCGGTACAAGTGCGGCTGACCGCCGACGACGGCCAAGCGCTGCTGGAGGTGGCCGACCACGGCCCGGGCATCGCACCCGAGCGCCGNGCCGATGCGCTGCGCCCGTTCATGCGGCTGGACGACGCGCGCACGCGCACCGGCAATGTCGGCCTGGGACTGGCGCTGGCGCAGGCCATCGCCCATGCGCACGGCGGCAGCCTGGCGCTCGGTCAGGCCGATTCCGGCGGGCTGCTGGTGTCGGTACGGCTGCCGCTGGCCACGTAATTGGACGGTTTCTCCTTGCCGAACAGGCTGCGATAGACGAGCAGGTTGAACACCACCAGCACGGGCATGGCGACGATTGCCGCGGCCAAGACCAGCCGCAGCGATCCCACCGCCGCGGCCCCGTCCCACAGCGTCATGTCGTCCAGGATCAGGTACGGGAACAGGCTATACCCCAGCCCNCCCAGCATCAGCAGGAAAAGCAGCACGGTCAGCACGAAAGGCAGCGCGCTGAAACGCGCGTAGCGGGGCCGCGGCAAGCGCGCCAGCAGCAGCTCGATGGCGACGAATGCCGCCAGCATGGCCAGCCACAGCGCAAATGCCATGCGCAGTCCGGACCACCCGGTCCACTTCTGGAAAATGCCCGAGTTGGCCAGCCCCAAGGCCACCGACACCGCGACCATGCCTGCCGCGGTCCAGCGGATCGCCTGGCGCGCCCAAGCGACGGCCAGCGCCTGCAATGCGCCGTCGACACGCATCACCAGCCAGGTGGCGCCGAGCAACGCATAGGCCGACACCGCGCACAACCCCATGAACCCGGCAAACAGCAAATAGCCGCCGCCCTCCTGGTAGCCGGTAACGATGCGGCCCAACGCCACGCCCTGGGCCAGCGCACTGACCAGCGACCCCAGCCAAAATGCCGCGATCCAGCGCGGGCGGACGGCCATGCTGGCACGCAAGCGGAATTCGAAGGCCACGCTGCGCAAGACGGCGCCNGCCACCATCAAGGTCAAGGGCAAGAAAAGCTTGCCCAGCACGGCCCCCCAGGCAAAGGGAAAGGCGGCCGCGAACAGCCCAGCACCCAGCAGCAGCCAGAACTCGTTGGCGTCGCGCCAGGGGCTGAGCAGCGTCATGAGCCGCGGCCGTTCCGAGGCGGGNGCGGCGCGCAGGAGCAGGCCTACGCCGAGGTCGAAGCCATCGAGCACTACGCCGCCGACGATGAGCGCATAAAGCATCGCTACCAGGGCCAGCGGCATCCAGAACGCCGGATCGCCGACGGCCAGCCCCATGGAAGCAGCAAGGCCGTCGATCATGCGTGCCTCCCCGGAATGCGCACCGGCACCACGCCATAGCGCGCCGCATGGAACAGCATGCGCACGAACGAAACGAGCAAGAACCCGTATAGCACCAGCTGCACCGCCAGCCCGAGCGACAGTTCGTCACGGTTTAGCGGGCCCAGCACCTCGGACTGGGTGACCGCACCGGCCACCGCGTAGGGTTGCATGCCCAAATGNAGCCCGAGCCACCCGGCCACCACCGCTATCGCGCCCAGGAAGGTCGTGCCCGCCAGCACGCGCAGCCACCGCCGGGACAGGTGCGCGGGATCCAGCGCCGGCCCGGCAAGCGCCAGCGTGCCCGCGCCTGCCACCAGCAATACGACCGCCAGCACGGCCGCCACGCGCACCGACCAGAAGACTGCGGCCACCGGCGGCTGCATGCCCGAAAACTTGTCCAACCCGATCACCGTGCCGTCCGCGGCGCGGCCCAACCAGCTCGCCCCGGGCACCGGCAATGCCAGTTCGGCGCGGGTGCGTTGCTGCCCGGCATCCGGCCATCCGAACAGCACCAACCGCGCCGGATCACCGCTCTTCCAGTGACCCGCGGCCGCGGCGGCGTACGCCGGCAGATGCTCGGCCGCCATGCGGGCGTGCCCGGACGCGGCAGGGAATTGCAGCACCAGCGCCACGCCTGCCAATAGCGCAGCCGTACGGAAGGCAGCGCGCTCGCCGTCATCAAGCGGCCGGCTCAAGGCCTGCCACGCCACCACGCCCATGATCAGAAAGGACGCGATCAGCGCGGCGCCGACGCACAGCAAGGCCAGGTGCCAAGGCATCGCCGGGTTCAGGAGCACGTCGCGCCAATCCAGGGGCACATAGCGGCCGTCGATCAACACAGCGCCCGACGGCGTGCAGGTCCAAGACGCCAGCGCCACCAGCCAAAAGACCAGCAGCAGCATGCCCAGGGCGACCATGGCCACGGACAGCGTGTGCGCCGCTTCCGAGACCCTGCGCTGGCCAAACAGCATCACCCCCAGGAAACAGGACTTCAGCACGAACACGGTCGCCAGCGCGAAGGCGAGCAGCGGACCGGCCACGTTGCCCACGCGCTCCATCAGCAGCGGCCACACCGTCCCGAGCTGGAACAACACCGGCAAGGACGAGGCCAGCGCCAGCACGAAGGTCAGCGCAAAGACCCGCACCCAGAAGCGATATGCGGCCAGCCAGGCCACGCGTCCGGCGCCGTGCGCGCGCAGCTTGAAATAAAGCAGCACCCAGGCCAGCGCCAGGGAAGCNGCCNCAAACAGGACATGAAAGCCGAGGCTTGCGGCAAACATGGCGCGGGCCAGCTGCAAGGGGGGGATGTCCATGATGGCGCGTAGTTTAGAGCCTGTTTGTCGGCCCGCTGTCAACCTGGCGGGGCGACCGGCCGGCGCGGATTGCACGCGTCAAGGGCGAACCGCATGGCAAAATTGACGTTTCGACGCGATCCGGCAGCCAATTTCCCTAGCATGACGAGCGATTCCCCGGCCGCCCCGGCGGCCAATTTCCTACGCAATATCATCGAGGCCGACCTCGCAGCCGGCCGCTACCAGGGCAAGCTGTGGGCGGGNAAGCCCGGCCCGGCCTCGGTCCAGGCCGGCGGCCGTCCCGACCGGGCGCGCATCCGCACGCGCTTTCCGCCGGAACCCAACGGCTACCTGCACATCGGCCACGCCAAAAGCATTTGCCTGAATTTCGGGCTGGCCCGCGATTACGGCGGCGTCTGCCACCTGCGCTTCGACGACACCAACCCCGAAAAAGAGGACCAGGAGTACGTCGATTCCATCATCGAGAGCGTGCGCTGGCTGGGCTTCGATTGGAAGGACGAGGACGGCGAGCACCTGTATTACGCCAGCGACTACTTCGACTACATGTATGAGTTTGCCGAAGCGCTGGTGCAAGCTGGCCACGCCTACGTGGACGAGCAAAGCCCGGAACAGATGCGCGCCACGCGCGGCACGCTGACCGAGCCCGGCCAGGATTCGCCCTGGCGCAACCGTCCCGCCGAGGAGTCGCTGCGCCTGCTGCGCGAAATGCGCGACGGCAAGCATCCGGACGGCAGCATGGCGCTGCGCGCACGCATCGACATGGCCTCGCCCAATATCAATCTACGCGACCCGGTGCTCTACCGGATCCGCCACGTGCCGCACCACCGCACGGGCAACCGCTGGTGCATCTATCCGATGTACAGCTGGGCCCACCCCGTCGAGGACGCGCTCGAAGGCATTACGCACAGCATCTGCACGCTGGAATTCGAAGACCAGCGGCCTTTCTACGATTGGATCCTGGCGCGCCTGCGGGAGCTGGGTAAGTTGTCCGNCCCGTTGCCCCGCCAGTATGAATTCGCCCGGCTGAACCTGAGCTATATCGTCACCAGCAAGCGCAAGCTGCTGCAGCTGGTACGCGAAGGCCATGTCGAAGGTTGGGACGACCCCCGCATGCCCACGCTGGCCGGGTTGCGCCGGCGCGGGTACACGCCTTCGTCCATCCGCCTATTCTGCGAGCGCACCGGCGTGTCCAAGGCCAATTCGCGCATCGACTACGGCCTGCTCGAGCAGGCGCTGCGCGACGACCTCGACCCGGTCGCGCCGCGGTCGGTGGCGGTACTGCAGCCGCTCAAGCTGGTCATCACCAATTACCCGGAAGGCCAATCAGAGCCCTGCACGGCGCCGGTCAACCCGCACGACCCGTCGGCCGGCGTGCGCACCTTTCCCTTCACCCGGGAGCTCTGGATCGAGCAGGACGATTTCCGGATCGACCCGCCCAAGAAGTACTTCCGCCTGTTCCCNGGCAACATGGTGCGCCTGAAGTACGGCTACGTGATCCGCTGCACGGGCTATACGCTGGACGCCGACGGCAACGTGGCAGAAGTCCAGGCGGAATACCTGCCCGACACCAAGAGCGGCACGCCGGGCGCCGACAGCGTCAAGGTCAAGGGCAACATCACTTGGGTGAGCGCGGCGCATGCGGTGCCGGCACAGATCCGGCTATACGACCGGCTTTTCCTCGACCCGCACCCGGACGCCGGGGACAAGAACTTCCTGGACGCGCTCAATCCCGACTCGATGCAGGTGGTGCAGGGCTGGCTGGAGCCGGGCACCGTGGCCGAACCCGGCGCGGTGTGGCAGTTCGAGCGCCTGGGCTACTTCACCGCCGACATGAAGCTATCGACAAAAGAGGCGCCGGTCCTTAACCGTATCGCCACCCTGCGCGATTCCTGGGGACAGCGCGCCGGAGGGCAATCATGAGTGCTGCCGTGCCGGGCGAGCCGCTCGCCCTGGACTTCAAGAGCGCCACGCTCTACGCGGTGCGCGCGCTGCTGCACAGCCATGACACCGCCGCCCTGGTGGCGGCGCTGGACAAGCGCATGGCCGAGGCCGGCAGCTTTTTCGAAAACGAGCCCGTGGTCATCGACGCGGCGCGGCTGGAGGCGGCACCAGACTGGCCGGCGCTGGTGGCGGCGCTGCGCGAGCGCAACCTGCCGCCCATCGGCGTGGTGGCCTCGGGTGCCGTGCTCGAATCCGCCGTCGNGGCGGGCNTGACGCCGGTCGAGCTGTCCGCGCCGCCCGTGCGGCCGGCGCCCTCGGCCGCGGCTGCCACTGCCGCCGCNGCGGCTGCGCCCATGCCTTCCACGCAGTCGGCCGAGCCCTTGACCGGCACGGCCCAGGCACCGGCGGACGCCGCCGGGCCGGCGCAGCCGGCCGAAGCGCACCACCCCGACGCGCCGGCAACCAATGGCCAAGCCCAAGCGCATGCGTCGAACGGCGCGCGCCCGGCCGATCCCCCGCCCGCGGCCACACCGGCCCTGGTCATCAACCGGCCGCTGCGCTCCGGCCAACGCGTTTACGCCCGCAACACCGACCTCATCGTCATCGGCATGGTCAGCCCCGGCGCCGAAGTCATCGCCGACGGCAATATCCACGTCTATGGACCGCTGCGCGGCAAGGCGATGGCCGGCGCGCGCGGCGACGCGTCGGCGCGCATCTTCACCACGCAGTTGGACGCGGAGCTGCTGGCCATCGCGGGGATTTACCGGGTGGTGGAAGACAAGCTGCCGGAATCGGTGCACAACCGTCCNGCCCAGGTGCGGCTCGACAATGACAGGCTGTGCCTGGACCCGCTGCAGAACTGACGCCTGCGGCTGCGCCGCGGCCTACATCTGGTAAAGATTGCGGCCCGCGGTTTTGCTTTACGATACTGCGATTTTGTTCATTCATAAGGGTTCTAGCGTCATGACACGGATCGTTGTGGTGACTTCCGGCAAAGGCGGCGTGGGCAAGACCACCACCAGCGCCAGCTTTTCCTCGGGCCTGGCCATGCAGGGACACAAGACGGCAGTCATCGACTTCGACGTCGGGCTGCGCAACCTGGACCTCATCATGGGTTGCGAGCGGCGCGTGGTCTACGACTTCGTCAACGTCATCCAGGGCGAGGCCAACCTGAAGCAAGCCCTGATCCGCGACAAGCAACTGGACAACCTTTACATCCTGCCGGCTTCGCAGACGCGCGACAAAGACGCCCTGACCAAGGAAGGCGTGGAAAAAGTCCTGGAAGAGCTCAAGGCGATGGACTTCGAGTACATCGTCTGCGACTCGCCCGCGGGCATCGAAACCGGCGCGCTCATGGCGGCCTATTTCGCCGACGACGCGCTGGTGGTGACCAATCCGGAAGTCTCCTCCGTGCGCGACTCGGACCGCATCCTGGGCATTCTTTCGGCCAAATCGCGCCGCGCCGTCGAAGGCGATGAGCCGGTCAAGGAATACCTGCTATTGACGCGCTACAACCCCAAGCGGGTGTCCGAGGGCGAAATGCTNTCGATCAAGGACATCGAGGACATCCTGCGCATCAAGCTGATCGGCGTCATCCCCGAATCGGAATCGGTGCTGCAGGCCTCCAACCAAGGCGTCCCTGCCATCCACCTCAAGGGCACCGACGTCGCCGAAGCGTATCGCGACGTGGTCGACCGCTATCTCGGCAAAGACAAGCCGCTNCGCTTCGTCGAATACGAGAAGCCCGGTTTCATCAAGCGCCTGTTTGGAGGGAGATAACGATGTCCTTCCTGTCGTTCTTGCTCGGGCAAAAGAAGACCTCGGCCAGCGTCGCCAAGGAAAGGCTGCAAATCATTCTTGCGCACGAGCGTAGTGGCCGCGGCGCATCGCCGGACTATCTGCCGCAGCTGCAGCAGGAGCTTGTCGCGGTGATTTCCAAGTACGTCAAGATTGCGCCCGAAGACATCAAGGTCCAGCTCGAGCGCCAAGACNCCCTCGAAGTGCTGGAAGTCAAGATCGAGATTCCGCAAGCCTGACCTTGCAGCCCCCGGCGCTGGTGCGCCGCCAATGCGCGCCGGACCGGCGCAAGTCGTGCCAAAGCCCCCGCCGCCGAGCGGCCGGGGCTTTTTGCCGCTGGTACGGTCACGCACCGCGGCACCCGGCCGGAGGCCGCGCAGGCGTGGCCGCCACTGGGCGAAACCCTACGGTCCCGGATCCGGAGTCTAGCCAAAGAGGAAAAGAAAGGGGAAGGAAGCAGGCGGTGATCAGGCACCGGGCGGCCAAAANCCGCCAGTTGCNGCATCACCCATGCGCAAGCACCTAGCCTGCACCGGCTGGCCAACGCGCGTGTGCCTCACGCAAGATGGGATCAGCCCCGCGCGACAAGCATCGCACAGGTTCGCGTGCGGGGGCCCGGCATCGGCTTGGCGGCCTGCCCGGCCCCGCACGGCGCGATCAGCGGTTCTTGCCGATCTGGTCGCCGATGACGCCACCGATGGCTGCGCCGCCCACCGTGCCGAGCACGCCGCCGTTGGTGATGACGGCCCCGGCCACGCCGCCCAGGCCCGCGCCAGTGACGGCGGCCTTCTGGCGGCCGCTCATGCTATCCCAGGACGAGCAGCCGGCGGCCGAGACGGCCAGCATGACAGCGGCNAGCGACATGGAAGCGGTTCTCAGTTTCATGGAGCAACTCCTGTTGTTATGCCTGAACTTGTTGGAGCCCCAAGCATCGCAAATAGTGCCCGCCCCCGCTGTGAAGTTTGCCCAGAAGGTGTGTCAAGACGTTTTCGGCCTGGCCTGGGCGGGCGGCGACGCCGCGCCGCCCAGTCGGACGAAGGCTACTTCAGCGGCTTGTAGCGCAGGCGGCGCGGCTTGGCGCCCTCTTCGCCCAGGCGACGCCGCTTGTCGGCCTCGTACTCCTGGTAGTTGCCGTCGAAGAACACCACCTGCGAGTCCCCCTCGAAGGCCAGGATGTGGGTGGCGATGCGGTCCAGGAACCAGCGGTCGTGGCTGATGACCATGACGCTGCCGGCAAACTCCAGCAAGGCATCCTCCAGCGCGCGCAGCGTTTCCACGTCCAGGTCNTTGGACGGCTCGTCCAGCAGCAGCAGGTTGCCGCCGGCGATCAGGGTCTTGGCCAGGTGCAGCCGGCCCCGCTCGCCGCCCGAAAGCTGCCCGACGCGCTTGTTCTGGTCCGACCCCTTGAAGTTGAACCGGCCGAGATAGGCGCGCGCCGGCATTTCGAATTTGCCGACGGTGATCAGGTCGGCGCCGTCCGAGATGGCCTCGAACACGGTCTTGTCGTCCGGCAGCGCCTCGCGCGACTGGTCCACCAGCGCGAGCTTGACGGTCTGGCCGATGCGGATCTCGCCGGAATCGGGCTTTTCGCGGCCGGCGATCATGCGGAACAAGGTAGATTTGCCCGCGCCGTTGGCGCCGATGATGCCGACGATGGCCCCGGGCGGTACGCGAAAGCTCAGGTTGTCGATCAGCAGCCTGTCGCCATACCCCTTGCTGACGTTGACGAATTCCAGCACCTCGTTGCCCAGCCGGTCCGCCACCGGGATGAAGATTTCCTGGGTTTCATTGCGCTTCTGGTATTCGTAGGACGACAGCTCCTCGAAGCGCGCCAAGCGTGCCTTGGCCTTGGCCTGCCGGCCCTTGGGATTTTGGCGCACCCATTCGAGCTCTTTCTTGATGGTCTTCTGGCGGGCCGATTCGGCGGCCTCTTCCTGCTTCAGGCGCGCTTCCTTCTGTTCCAGCCAGGAACTGTAATTGCCCTTCCAGGGGATGCCATGGCCACGGTCCAGCTCCAAGATCCACTCGGCGGCGTTGTCCAGGAAGTAGCGGTCGTGCGTGACAGCCACCACCGTGCCGGGGAATTTCTGCAGGAACTGCTCGAGCCATTCCACGCTTTCGGCATCCAGGTGGTTGGTCGGCTCGTCCAGCAGCAGCATGTCGGGCTTGGACAGCAGCAGCCGGCACAAGGCCACGCGCCGCTTCTCGCCGCCGGACAGGTTGCCGACGACGGCATCCCAGGGCGGCAGGCGCAGGGCATCGGCTGCAATCTCCATCTGCGTTTCGATGTCGTCCGAGCCGCTGGAGGCGGCGGCGGCAATGATGGCCTCGAGCTCGGCCTGTTCGGCTGCCAGCTTGTCGAAGTCGGCATCCGGCTCGGCGTAGGNCGCATAGACCTCTTCCAGCCGCTTGCGCGCAGCGAACACGTCACCCAGGCCTTCCTCGACGGCCTGGCGCACGGTGTAGGACGGATCGAGCTGGGGTTCCTGGGGCAGATAGCCGATCTTCAGCCCCGGCATGGGCACGGCTTCGCCTTCGATCTCCTTGTCCACGCCCGCCATGATCTTGAGCAGGGTGGACTTGCCTGCGCCGTTCAACCCAAGCACGCCGATCTTGGCGCCGGGAAAAAAGGACAGCGAAATGTCGCGCAGGATCTGCCGCTTGGGCGGCACGACCTTGCCGACGCGGTTCATCGTGTAGACGTACTGAGCCATGTCGTATCGTTATCGGATTGCCAAAGAGGACCAGCCCGGCATTGTAGGCGGTCGGCGCCGGCGGCGCGCGCAAGCGGGCCGGCGCCCGGCGC
>JGI26050J44790_1000309_pt1 | contig 19203 bp, 18 predicted proteins | sample HigsolmetaGSP12D_FD_44790 | JGI IMG/M metagenome (IMG submission 44790) | reverse complement strand
TTTTTGGTCACGAGATAAATATAAGTTTATTCATTGCACGCTTAAGTGTAAAAAGTCGATGTTCCAAATTAATTTATGACTTGATTGCAGTTAAATTCTTTTGTAACTCTGCCGGAAGATTTACACTAATATCTGTATAATTTTCTGCGATGGTGGTTGCACCAGTAACAGTTGTTGTAACATAATTTAATTCGGCAAACTGAATTTTTTGTTCAAACGAGGTCTTTTTGTTATTATGATGTAGTAAATCGGTCATTAATCTTGAAAACCTTTGCGCCCGCCAGATACTTTCAAGCCGAATTTTCTCATACTTATTTAGAATTTGTTCATTACCCGTGGTATAGTAATGTTGTAAACCGATGGCCAATACTTGCGCATCACCCATGGCTAAATTCATTCCCTTAGCTCCTGTTGGCGGAACGATGTGGGCAGCGTCACCGGCTAAAAATAATCTACCGTATTGCATAGTTTCACACACAAAGCTGCGCATCTTTACTATATCTTTTTGAATAATTGGTCCTTCTTGCACTGTCCAGCCATTCAAATCCACCCTTGCATGAAGTTCACTCCAAATCCTTTCATCCGGCCATTGGGAAAGTTGATCATTTGGATTGACTTGGAGATAGTACCGTTGTATTTCCGGCGAACGTGTACTAATCAAGGCAAATCCCCGTTCATGATAAGTATATATAAGAACCTCGTTGGATATTGGGGCTTCTGCCAAAATTCCGAGCCAACCAAAGGGATACACATGTTCAATTTCTCGAAGCAACTCTTTTGGTAATGCCTTGCGACTCGGACCGTGGTAGCCATCACACCCTGCAATAAAGTCGCAAATGAGTTCCTGTTTTTCACCATCTACTTCGAATTCGATTTTCGGTTTACTTGAGTCTATATCTTTTAAAGAAGTAACATTTGCTTGAAAAATAATCTTTCCATTTGCTTTCATTCTTGCTGCAATTAAATCCTTCAACACTTCATGCTGAGGATAAACCATAATTTTTTTACCAATTAATTCCTCAAAGTTAAGAAGGAATCGCTGATTATTATACTGAATCTCAATACCGTGATGAAGATGGCCGTATTTCATCATCCTTGAACCTAAGCCAGTTTCATTTAATAAATTGATTGCTCCCTGCTCTAATACACCGGCACGAACTGTTTCTTCAACCTCCTCTCTTGACTTTTTCTCTAAAAGAATGGAGTCAATACCATTTAAATGGAGAAGATGAGATAACAACAAGCCGGCAGGACCTGCACCAATGATTCCTACTTTTGTTTCCAATCGTGAACACCACGCTTTCCGACAGATTGTGTATAAAATAATTTTTTGAAAAATTTAATTTACGAATCTCAAACTCTTTTGGATATATACCTTTTACAAGCAAACTTTTACAAAGAAGTATTTATAAAGTATCGCCCTACAAAAAACTTGATAATAAATCCCTTCTATTTAACGGCTATTTCCAAGCTAACTTCTTCTTTCAAGTAAGAATAGTCCTTGTCACCAAATGTAATTAATGCATTCCAACTTCCCGATGATTGTCCATCTGCAAGGTAAGAAGGAATCCAATTGGGTTCTAACGTACTTAATAGCATAGCCAAGTGGCGTCCCCCTGATTCTACCTTTGCCATGCGGGCATATTCAGGGAGCATATTATAGGCAGATTCATAATCTTTCTTCATAATAAATTCAACAAATTGTTTATCAAGGGCATGTTCGGATACAGTAGGCCTATTATGTCTGCCGCGAACTAAGTTGTGTGAAAGGGCACCGCTTGAAATAAAGATATACTTTTTATCACTTTCTTTTAAAACTTTCGTAATGACCTCACCCCATTGATAGGTTTCATGTAAACTTGCCGCTAATGTCACAGAAAGATTAACCACTGGGATTTTGCCGGTTGGATTTAAGTAACGTAATGGAACAACACTACCATAGTCCCAAACATAAAATGGATCATTGACTGGTTGTACTTGTAATCCTGCTTTAAATCCCGCTTCATACAACTTCATTCCCAATTCTTCGTCACCTTTGAATTCATAGGGAACATCTTTAATTAAATCGGGTGCTTCCATTGCTGTGAGAAGACCCTTGTGAACCGGTGTACAGTCAACATAATGGAAAAAGGTAGAAGGCCAGTGACAGGAAATAAGAACAATACCATCTGGTTCCAACTCCCGAATTTCTTTTTCCATTTTTTTCATCCCAGCAACCATTGCCTTTTGAAACTCCGGAGCTTGATCCTCGTGGGTAATACTGGGTACATGTGGAACTAACATACTTAACAAAATTGACATTATGAAAACCTCCTTAATAGTAAAATAGAATTACAACTCTCTCCGGAATGCTTTCCTTTTTTCTTACTAATTAGTTGAAAATTGCGAACACTTTTTATAACTTTATCGTAATATTTGAAACTTCAGAGAAAAACTCGAGGCTATGATTACCTCCCGTTCTGCCAATACCACTCTGCTTCATACCGCCAAACGGGGTTCTTAAATCCCGCAAAAACCATGTATTTACCCAAATAACACCCGCTTGGATGGACTGTGCAACCCGATGAGCCCGCTTTACATCACTTGTCCAAATGGTAGCGCTTAATCCATAATGAGTATCATTCGCCTGCATAATGACTTCTTCTTCCATGTCAAATGGTGTTACCATGACAACCGGACCAAATATTTCTTCCCGAACGCATTTTGATGTGCGTTCAAGTCCTGTGATAATCGTCGGTTCCAAAAAATACCCTTTTTCCAAGTTTTCCGGACGTTTTCCACCGGTTAAAATCATCCCACCGTCCTGCCGTGCAATCTCCAAGTAATTGGTAACGTTTTCATAATGTTCCTTACTTATTAATGCGCCAATGTCTGTTTCTTCCTGTATTGGATTGCCTACTTTCAGCTCTTTTGTGGCATTGATAAACTTTGCTAAAAATTGGTCAAAAATTGGTCGCTCAACATATATCCGTGAACCGCAAAGGCATACCTCACCTTGATTAATAAAACTCGATTTAATTGTAGTTTCAATTACTTCATCTAAATCAGCATCAGCAAAAATGATATTGGGGTTTTTCCCACCTAATTCGAACGATAATTTTTTCAAAGAATCTGCGGCCGATTTCATTATTGCACTGCCTGTCTTCGGTTCTCCAATAAAAGAAATGGCATTCACATCCGGATGTTTCGAGATGGCCTCCCCTACGGAATCCGGACCAAAGCCGTGAACTAAGTTAACTACTCCATCAGGAACACCAGCTTCTTTACAAATTTCCATCAATACCGTTGCTGTCATTGGTGTCCACTCAGATGGTTTTATGATCGCCGTATTCCCCATAGCTAAACACGGGGCTAACTTCCAAGTTAATAACAGTAACGGTAAATTCCACGGCTTAATAATTCCAACGACACCAACCGGTCGCCGGTGTGAATAGTGAAAGGCAATATCATCTTGTTGGTAGGCTTCGTTTGCAAGCCCAATCATATAGTCCGCATAAAAATGGAAATTGTGGGCTGCTCTTGGAATATCAATTGCTTTAGCTAAGGAAAGCGGTTTCCCGGTATCCAATGATTCCAATAGTGCTAACTCATCTTTTCTTGCTAATATCAAATCGCCAATTCGCCGTAAAATATAAGATCGTTCTTGCAGCGTCTTTTTGGACCACGAACCGCTCAATGCTCTTTGGGCAGCTGCTACTGCATATTCAACTTCTTGGTTTCCTCCCTCTGCAACAGTACCAATAACTTCTTCCATGGCAGGATTTATATTTTGAAAGATACGACCGCTTTGAGATGATACAAATTGACCATTAATAAAGTGTAAACAATCCATGGCCCGAACCTTTGTTGTATCCATAACTGCCCCCCTTTCTGAATTTACTTTAAATTTAACAATAGTTTTTTATGCTTTCAATACCGCTGTTCTGCTATAAGGAACTAAACACTTTGTTTTTAAAATTTTTTTTATAAAATGAATTATAGGAAATGCTATTACGCTGGTTTCTATATTTATTGGGAGGGATTCGATGTTTGATTTCCATACACATTTTATTCCGCAAGAAGTTTTAGCATGGTTAAAAAAGAACAAACAACTGGTAAATGCAAATTGGGTCCAAGAAGAAGCAGGAAAGAATGAATTTTTAGTTGTAAATGGAAAGTGGAGTTTTGAATTGAAGCCGGAATTTTATGATATTGAGTTGTACATAAAAGAACAAGTTAAGGCAGGTGTGACTCATTCTGTAATTTCCCCGGTCCCTCAGCTCTTTTTATATGATTTTGATCCGGAAATTACAATAGAAATTTCACAAGTCTATAACGAAGCATTGGTTGAGCTTTCAAAAAAATTTTCTAAACAGATTTCCGCTCTTTGTACCGTTCCATTAAACGATTCTGTGCAGGCGGCCCGGGTTTTACAAGAAACAATGCAAAAAGGTATGAAAGGAGTAATAATCGGACCGGGAATCAACGAAAAATTACTCTCGGACAAATTCTTTTTTCCACTTTTTGCCGAAGCCAATCGATTGAATGCGATAGTTTTTATTCATCCACTTTTAAATAATGATCCGCGGATTAAAAAGAAAAAAATGCCAAATTTGATTGGTGTTCCTTGGGAAACAACTGTTTGTGCATTGGATATTATATTGAGCGGAATAATGGACCAATTTCCAAACATTCGTTTTTTATTAGCCCATGGTGGTGGTTTTCTTCCATATCAGATAGGACGCATCAATCAAGGGTACTCCATGTGGAAGGATGTATCATCCAATCTACGTTTCCCACCGTCTGAGTATATGAAACGTTTTTGGTATGATTCGGTGTTATGGAATCCGGACAGTCTTGAATTGCTTGTTCAAATCGTTGGGGAAGACCAAATCGTCCCCGGTTCAGATTATCCATTCGATTTGTCCGTTTGGCCACCGGAACAAAAGTTAATAAAAGGAACTTCCTCATTATTGCATGGAAAGAAGTAGTTTTCTTTAGGATTTTCAAAACATAATGACCCTTTGGAGGGACCTAGACAATAAAACTAATTCCATGTTATTTACTTTTATTTTTATACTTTCTGGTGTATGAAAAGGTCTCGAACTTCTTTATCGAGACCATTTTTTTCACAATCAATTTGTATATTCATCCAGCTTCAAGAACCATGCGAGTCAATCATTAACAACAAAATTATCTATCTTCCTAAATTTTGTGCACTAATACCGCCAATACCCCAATGAGTTTTCGGATTTTCTCTTACAATGACCCTGACATTTTCTTTTGGAGCATCTAATGTTTTTGAAATTGTATCTGTTACATTTTCAATCAATTGATCAATTTTTTCTGATGGTCTTCCTTCCATTATATCAATAAACACAATTGGCATGTTCTTCACCCTCTGTCGTTGTTAGTTCCCATACCCTCAATATTATTTCTTTCATTTAATTAAAATCTAAGTCGATGATTCGTTGATATTTCTCAGGAATGAATTTTCTTTAAATCTTCTTTCAACTTGCACCAATTTTTTAATTTCATAAATGATTGAGTTAAGAACTCATTTATCAACGTAAAACGATACATCTCCTAAACCGGCAATTTTTACTTGAACAAAATTTTGGGGTGCAACAAGAACGGCTTCCGTCACACCACCCGTTAATATCGGTTGCCGCTTCAGTACTTTTTTTCCTTTTTTATGAAGCATTTGGGCAAGCCGAGCAATTGAATTTGCCGGATGGCCAAGAACTGCAGCGCCAGTCCCCATGGCCCTGATTTCTCCGTTAATCAATAATGTTACACCTAAAACATCTAATTCGAAGAGATCGGGTTTGCATAACCTAGTACCAAAAACAACACCTCTGGCAGATGTATTATCTGCAATCACATCCGGTAAAGTAAAATGAAAATTTTCATAACGGCTATCGATTATTTCAATAGCCGGGAAAATATATTCTGTCGCCTGCATGACATCATAAGCTGTTACATTTGGTCCTTCCAAGTCTCGGTTTAAAACAAAACCAATTTCAGGTTCAACTTTTGGATGAATGTAATCTTTCATGGAAATGGAGTCACCGTCTTCAACCACCATGTAGTCAAAAATAAACCCATAAATCGGGTCATCTACATTCATTTGACTCATTTTTGCAGCACTGGTCAATCCCATTTTTGGACCGACAATTTTACAGCCTGCCTCCAGTTTTTGACGGACGACTTCTTCTTGAACCAGATAAGCCTGATCAACCGTTAGTTCGGGGTATAAATCAGCTGTTATCTTTTTAATTTCATACGCTTCTTTCTCTGCAGTATGAACATAATCTGCAAGTTCTTTTATTCGTTTCGGATCCATCATAAGCGGTCCTCCCTAGTAAACTAGATTTATACGCTAAAATTGCCCTTATCATTTTAATTCACAAATGAATAAAGCCGGCTGTTTTATCCATTTTACAAATACCTTAAAACCTCTCATTTCAATTCGCTTTTTATGGATTTATTGCATGATGTAGAAAAATCAGTTCTTCTTTTTGCCAATTCGGCTGCGACATCAAGAATCATATCTTCTTGTCCACCTACAACCTTTCTTTTTCCTAACTCAATTAAAATATCACGTGAATCAACTGCAAATTTTTCAGAAGCATATTTGGCATGTAAAAGAAAACTGGAATAAACACCGGCATACCCCAATGTTAAACTGTCCCGATTAATTTCTTGGGGTGCGGGTAAAATTGGTGCTACTAACTCCTCAGCAATATCCATCATTTTATACACATCAATACCGGTCTCAATTTCCATCCGGTCGAGAACAGCGACCAATACTTCAGTTTGTGTATTTCCTGCTCCGGCACCTAAACAACGGATACTTCCGTCAATTCTTGTGGCTCCTTCCTCAATTGCAGCCAACGTATTTGCCATCGCCAAGGAAAGATTATTATGTGCATGAAATCCGACATGAACTGTTAATTCTTGACGCAAAGCTTTGATTCGCTCCCGAACCTCATGAGGAAGCAATGCCCCGGCTGAATCGACCACATAGACCGTATCTGCTCCATAACTTTCCATTAACTTTGCCTGTTCCACAATTTTTTCTGCAGGTGCCATATGACTCATCATTAAAAATCCGACCGTTTCTAGTCCCATATTTTTTGCTGTTTCAATATGTTGTTTTGAAATATCCGCTTCGGTAACATGGGTAGCCACGCGAACCATTTGTGCACCTGCTTTAGCTGCTTCCTTCAAATCTTCAATGGTACCCACACCCGGAAGTAATAGAACACTAATTTTTGAAAAATCACAAACAGATACTGCCGCCTGAACCAACTGAATATCATTCGTTCTCGAAAAGCCAAATTGCAGAGAAGACCCACCCAAACCATCACCATGGGTAACTTCTATATAAGGGACTTTTGCTTCATTTAAAGCTTTGGCAATGGTTTTCACTTGCTCAACTGTATATTGATGACGAATTGCATGACTTCCATCCCGTAAAGCGACTTCTGTAATAAATACTTTTGGTTGTTTAGACACCCTTTCTCCCCCTTTCGTTAATTCACTGCCGTTTTCGTTCGTTGTTTAGCAAGTTCCTCTCCCACTTTTACCGCTGCTGATGTCATAATATCCAAATTTCCCGCATATGTCGGTAAATAATCACCGGCACCTTTAACCTCAAGAAAAACAGTAACTTTATTTCCATCAAAAATCGGTTCTTGTCTTAATTTGTACCCCGGTACATAAGATTGTACGTTTCTGACCATTTCTTTAATGGACGCAGTCACTTTCCTTTCATCCATGCTTCCTTCCTCTACTAAAGCATAAACCGTATTTCGCATCATAATTGGCGGTTCAGCCGGATTTAATATAATAATTGCCTTTCCCTTTTTTGCACCGCCAACCTGCTCCAATGCCTTAGCTGTCGTTTCTGTAAATTCGTCAATATTTGCTCTCGTTCCCGGACCGGCACTTTTACTGGAAATCGTTGCCACAATTTCTGTATACTCAACAGGTGCAACCTCATTGACAGCGTGAACAATTGGAACTGTTGCCTGGCCACCGCATGTAACGAGGTTGACATTGTCACAATTGACAAGTTCATTCATATTAACTGTCGGAACTACAAAAGGGCCAATTGCTGCCGGTGTTAAATCAAGAATCATTTTTCCTAATCTTTTAGCAATTTCTGCATGGTATAAATGAGCTTTTGCACTGGTTGCATCAAAAATTATGTCGACCAAATCCGGTTGTTCAATTAAACCTTCAATACTATTCTCAAAAACATGAAGCCCTAAATATTTGGCATGCTTCATCCCTCGTGAGTCCGGGTCAATCCCCATAACTGTTGTTAACTCAAGTATGTCTGAACGTCTGATCTTCACCATTAAATCTGAACCGATGTTTCCCGTGCCAATTATCCCTACTTTTACTTTACTCACAAACATCCCCCTCCTTATTTCTCGAAAGTTATATGAACTTCACCTAAATCTGAAAACTTTGCATAAAACTGATCACCCGGTGCTGCAGAAACCGCAGCGGATAATGCACCTGATAATATCACTTCCCCTGCTTTCAAATAAATCTGATAGCTTGCTAATTTATTTGCCAGCCATGCCACACATTTCGCAGGGTTTCCTAATGCAGCCGCCCCCATACCCGAATTTTGCAACCGTTCATTTTTAAATAAGTTCATACCGATTTGTTTCAGATCAATTTCCTCAATTTTTTTACGAGTCTCCCCTAAAACATAGAGACCGGAGGATGCATTATCGGCAACTGTATCTGCGAGCGTAATCTGCCAATCTTTTATCCGGCTGTCGACAATTTCTAATGCAGGCACAATTGCCTCTGTAGCGAGTAAAACATCCATTGAAGTTACATAAGGACCTATTAAATCCTCTTTCAAAATAAAGGCGAGTTCAGCTTCAACTTTTGGCTGTAGTAGCCGGTTAAATGGGATGACCGCACCGTTTCTATATGCCATCGTATCTAATAAATGACCATAGTCCGGTTCGTCAACTCCTAATAAATTTTGCATTGCCTTAGATGTCAGTCCGATTTTTTTCCCGGTAATAATTGCCCCGTTTGTAACTTCTTTTTTGATTCCATATAACTGAACTTGGTATGCCTCATCTGCTGAAAGATCGGGAACAAGAGAGGTGGCTGGTTCAACACCTTTCCCCTTTTCCCACGCACTTGCTAAATGTCTGGCTAATTTTATGATCTTCGGACTGTATTCCGTTGTCACCCAAACTCCTCCTCACAATTTAACCGTAATATTTGTTAATTCGGTATAAAAATCAAAGCTGTGGGCACCGCCTTCACGTCCGATACCGCTATGTTTCATTCCCCCAAACGGTGTCCTTAAATCGCGCAGGAACCAAGTATTAATCCATACCATCCCGGCTTCAATTTGTCCTGCCACACGATGAGCCCGCTTCAAGTTTGTCGACCACAATGATGCACTTAATCCGTAATGTGTGTCATTTACTTGTTCCAGCAATTCTTCTTCTGTATCAAAAGGAAGCACCGTAACAACCGGACCAAATATTTCTTCACGGACACACCGCGAATTGCGATCCAAGCCAACAATAATCGTGGGCTCTAAAAAATATCCTTTTTCTAGCCCCACCGGACGTTTGCCACCAGTCAAAATGGATGCACCTTCTTGTCTTGCTATTTCAATATAACTGAGAACTTTTTTGTAATGTTCTTCACTTATTAATGCACCTACTTTTGTCTGCGGATTAAGCGGATCCCCAACTATCATTTCTTTCGTTTTTAGAACAAATTTTTCAAGAAATTCATCATAAATTGGACGTTCAACATAAATCCGCGAGCCACAAAGACAAACTTCTCCTTGATTAATAAAGCTAGAACGCAAGGTTGTTTCAATACAATCATCCAAGTCAGCATCAGCAAAAATAATATTTGGATTTTTCCCGCCAAGTTCAAACGATAATTTTTTCAAAGTCGGGGCTGCCGATTTCATAATTTCACTGCCGGTTACAGTTTCTCCGGTAAAGGCGATTGCATCCACATCAGGATGGGAGGTAATCAGTGCACCAGTTTTTCCAAATCCATGAACCATGTTTACTACACCATCCGGTATCCCTGCATCCGTGCAAATTTGTGCCAATACAGTGGCTGTCATTGGTGTCACTTCAGAAGGTTTCATAACAACCGTATTACCTGCTGCCAGTGCAGGAGCTAATTTCCATGTCATTAGTAATAATGGTAGATTCCAAGGATTAATAAGGCCGACAACTCCGACGGGACGGCGAACGGCATAATGAATTGCAATATCATCTTGTTGGAATGTTTCCGATCCAATAGAAATCATATAATCCGCAAAGAAATGAAAATTATAAGCAGCCCGCTCAATATCGACACTATTGGATAGCCATAACGGTTTTCCGGTATCAAGCGTTTCCAACATTGCCAACTCTTCTTTTCTTTGTAAAATAAGATCACCAATTTTTCGTAATATCATCGAGCGCTGTCTTAGAGGCATTTTTCCCCATTCCCCTTTTAATGCTCGTCTTGCAACTTGTACAGCCCGATCCACTTCTTCTCGACCACCTTCCGAAACAAATCCTAACACTTCCTCGGTTGCCGGATTAATATTTTGGAATACTTTCCCATCCGTAGAGGGGATATATTTTCCTTCAATATAGTGCTGACAATCGATCGGCTTGACATTTAATTTTGTTGAAAACATTTTTTCTCCTCCTCAGTTAAGTAAAAATTCTCTTCTGTCGAAATATTGACTCCTCTACAAAGTCAATTTTCCTGTGACCTTTTTTAAAAGGGAAACTTTACGTTTAGTATATATACTCATAAAAAATTATAAAATCATACTGTTCCTATATATGGAACAAAATATAATTTTTTATATCCTGTTATTAGAAAGAAAAATGGTAATTGTCAGTAAGCATCAAATGAGATAAAATGATAGGCGAAAGATAGAGTATTTATACTTCAATCTTCTATACGGAACAAAAAGGGAGGGATATAATGGATAAAAACGATAAATACATTTTATCTTCTGTAAAAAATGCGCTACGGATATTAAAAAGTTATTCCACCTATGAACCTACTAAAAAAGTAAGCGATTTAGCCAAATCACTAGGATTAGCAAAAAGCACCGTTTCGAGATTAATGTCAACACTTGCATCTGAGGGATTTGTCGTCAAAGATTCCGAAACAAATGAATACAAATTGGGACTATCCGCTTTAACATTAGGAGGAATAGTCGCTACAAATATAGATATTAATACCGAAGTCATACCCGTTTTAAATCAATTAGTCATGAAAACCGGAGAAACTGCTCATCTAGCCATACTTGATCAGTTTGATACCATCTATATTCAAAAGAAAGAATGTAATCACCCAATCCGGATTCTCACACATTTAGGCAGACGCAATCCCGCCTATTGTACCAGTTCTGGAAAGGTTTTGTTAGCTTACAGTAACGAGAGTCTTGTTGAAGAAATTATTGCAAGAGGGCTAAAAGCCTATACAAAAAATACCATTACTGATCCGAATACATTACGTGCACACCTGCAAAAGGTACGAGAACAAGGTTATGCAGTTAGTACCGAGGAACTGACGGAAGGAACAAGATCCATTGCTGCACCGGTCCTGGATTACCGCGGCAAAGTAATTTGTGCCATAAATATCGTCGGTCCCCTTATGCGTTTACAAGATTACAAACTACCTACCTTTATTCAACATGTAAAAAATGCTGCAAAAGATGCGTCAAAAAAATTGGGGGTACAATGAAAGAAATGTTTACCATAAAGGATATTGATATTTTCTCTACTATTTGTTTAGATTTAAGTATATTCTTAAACAATTGACACTTTTACCATCAAACCTCTTCCTATTCTTAGGAGGGGGTTTTCTGTTTTATTTTAAAAGACGGGAAAAATAATTAAAATTTTAAATTGTTGCATATATAAGAACAACGAAATTGAAAACCGTAATAGAACGAAATAGTATATAAAACAAGGGTACAAAAACATGCGCCATGTTCTCCACCATAAACCTTTATATAAAAAGTTGAGACGGGGGTGAAACTTGGAATCTTTAAGCTTATGGATATAAAGAAAGCGCTTTATTTTTTCATATTATAAGGAGGTAGTGTGTTAAATGAAAAAGCTGAGAAGATTTAAAGCATCGGGTCTAATTATAATCGCTTTGCTCTTATTTATTACCGGTTGTTCGCAAACCAGAAGTTCTTCAGGTAACGGAAAAAAAGGAGGAGAATCAGATACAATTAAAATTGGTTTCATTCTTTCACAAACAGGAACTTTTGCACCTCTGTCAGATGGGATTTTGAATGGATTTAAGCTTTATCTTGAAGAACATGATGGCAAATTAGGAGGAAAAAAAGTTCAAATAAAAGTAGAAGATGATGAAGCCAATCCGCAAGTCGCATTACGCAAATATCGTCAATTAGTCCATAGTGAAAAAGTTGATATTTTGGTTGGACCGATTTCTTCATCTGTAGTCTATGCATTACGTGATGAGGTAGAGAAAGATAAAATTGTGTTAATTGATGCAAACGCAGCTGGTGACGATTTGGCTTGGAGTAAAAAAAGTGATTATGTGTATCGTACATCATTTTCAAATTGGCAAAATGGAAGTTCGGCTGCAAAATATTTAGCCAACAATATTGGGAAAAAAGCAGTTGTAATGGCTCCCGATTATCCGGCCGGAAAGGAAGTAATCAGAGCTTTTAAAGAAGCCTTTAAAGCGGCTGGTGGAGAAGTGGTAAATGAACTCTATCCTAAATTGGATACAAATGATTTTGCCCCATATCTTCAAGAAACAGCTGCTTTAGAGCCGGATTTGATATATGCATTCTTTACTGGAAGTGACGGAATTCGATTTGTTACGCAATATAAGGAATTTGGATTGCAAGGGAAAATCCCCTTAGGTGGTGCCTTGGAGTTTGGGGATGAACTAATTACCCAACCAACAGGAGAGGCGGCAGAGGGAATTATCGCAGGTATTAACTACTCTCCAAATCTTGACAATGAAATTAATAAAAAGTTTGTAAAGGCGTATCAGCAAAAATATAATAAGCTGCCAAATATATTTTCTGTTGAAGGTTATGACTCGGCAACCATCTTGGACAAGGCCATTACAGAAGCAGGCAGCACTGAGTCCGCTAAGTTGATTAAAATTTTGAAAGGGATTTCGTTCGACAGCCCACGTGGCCCAATCACGATTGATCCAGAAACCAATAATCCTATTCAAAATTTCTATATTGCTGTTAATAGATATCAGAATAATGCGATTGTTCCTGAAGTCATTGAAACTGTTGAAAAAGTCACAATGCCGAAAACTTCACCTTTTGAATAATTGCTCTGAAACGAGGGACAGGGAGTTCCGTGTCCCTCCTCTTTAAAAGATTTTTTATTATAATCCAACAGCACGTATATAGAAAGGTGGGAAATTAATTGTCGATTTTTTTTGTACAACTTTTAACAGGAATAGCTTACGGGATGCTATATTTTATGATTGCAGCAGGGTTAACCATTATTCTTGGTGTTATGAATGTTGTTAACTTAGCTCATGGAACTTTGTTTATGCTTGGGGCATATATCGCTTTTTCTTTTATTAGTAATGAATTGAATTTTTGGCTTGCCTTGTTGTTATCTGTCTTCTGTACTGCAATTTGTGGAGTTATTTTAGAAAAACTATTGATTAAATATGTATATGGCAAAGAACTTGAACAAGTTTTATTGACTTTTGGATTAAGCTTTATTCTTGCCGATACAGTTGAATGGTTATGGGGAACAGAAATGAAAACTCTCCCGGTTCCGGGGTTACTGGATGGCTCTATTTCATTCGGTGATACCGCCTTCCCAATATATCGTCTATTCGTTGTTCTTTTTGGGTGTTTACTGGCTCTACTACTTTGGTATTTAGAGGCTAGAACACGAATTGGTGCAATTATCCGGGCAGGTGTGGATGACAGAGAAATGGTTGGAGCCCTTGGTATTCCTGTCGGTTTTGTCTTTACCGGAGTATTTGCATTTGGTGCTGGACTGGCCGGTCTTAGTGGTGTGTTAGGAGGACCATTGATTGGAATGTATACCGGAATGGATAGTGAAATTCTTGTCACTTCTTTGATAGTTGTTGTTATCGGTGGTTTGGGATCATGGAAGGGTTCGCTTATAGGTGCTGTTCTCATCGGTATAATTGAAACGCTTGGAAAAGTATGGTTTCCATCGTTGTCAATGCTGATTGTATTTTTATTAATGATGGTAGTTTTAATTATCCGTCCGAATGGATTGCTTGGAAGAGAGGTGGCGTAGTTGAATAAAAAGGCTATTTATACTACTCTTCTTTTGATTTTTATTGTTATAGCCATGCCGCTTATTTTATCGGATTTCGGTATGAATTTGGTTACAGAAATCTTTATCATGGCTATTTTTGCAATGAGCCTTGGTTTAATTATGGGGTTTGCCGGCATGGTTTCTCTTGGTCATGCAGGTTTTTTCGGTATTGGCGCTTATTTAGTAGCAATACTCGGACAACATATTGGAAATACTTATTTGTTGCTGTTCTTTTCAATCGTTGTTTCCGGAATCATTGCCCTCATTACTGGTGCAGTGTTTTTTCGGACTTCTAAATTTTACTTTTTAATGATTACACTCGCATTTGGACAATTAGTATACGCTTTATTCTGGCAAATGAAATCTTTAACAGGCGGTGCAGATGGTATGTCTGTATCTGCTATTCTTAATTTTGGCTTAGGGGATTTATTCTCTCCGCTCTCCATTTATTATGTTATGGGTGTGGCGTTTATCATTGCTTATTTACTTTTACGCCTTTTTGTGGAATCGCCAGCAGGAAAAATTACGAAAGGCATAATGGAAAATGAATCTAGGATGCAAGCACTGGGCTTTAATGTCCAGATTTATAAGTTAATGGTCTATACTTTGTCCGGATCAATGGCAGGTTTGTCCGGAGCGCTCTATTCCTACTTTAACCTATATGTATCACCTGATTTGTCTGGATGGCTGTTTTCTGGTCAAGTAATGATGATGGTCATAATCGGAGGTGTTGGTACTTTATTCGGTCCTGCTATTGGTGCCGGTGTTTTTATCTTTTTACAGAATTTTATAAGTTCGTATACTGAACGCTGGCCAATGATTATGGGTGTGTTACTAGTTATCCTTGTTATGGCTGGAAAAGGTGGTATTATTCATTGGCTACAACATATTCAGAAAGCTGTTTTTTCAAGAAAGAAGATTACTGATGATAAAAATTACCAGCTAAAAGAAGAGGAGGCAGCGAGTTGAGCTTGTTAAGGGTTGAAAAAATTTGTAAGTCATTTAAAACATTACAAGTATTAAATAATGTTTCGCTAGATGCTCAGCCGGGTGAACGACATGTAATAATTGGACCAAATGGCGCCGGTAAAACATCTTTGTTTAATGCTATTACCAATCAGTTTCCAATTGATTCCGGAAAAATTTATTTAGAAGATAGAGAAATCAACAAACTATCCTCTCATCATTTAGTTCATTTAGGAATGTCCAGAACGTTTCAAAAAAATAACCTGTTTGGTGATCTAACAACTGAAGAAAATATTCATCTTGCATTAGTAGCAAAAAAGAGGTATCGGTTTAACGTTTTTTCTCCATTAGTAAAACGCTCAGATATTCGCCAAGAAACCGAAGAAATTTTACAACAATGGAATTTATCCGACCGAAGACAGATGAAAGTGAAAAATCTTTCTTACGGGGAACAGCGCTTGTTGGAAGTATTACTCGCCTTAGCAAGCAAACCAAAAATACTTCTTTTAGATGAGCCAACATCTGGTATGTCACCGGCAGAAACACAAAAGACTTCTGAAATGATTCAAAAATTGCCGCGATCGATTAGCCTTCTTGTTATTGAGCATGACATGGAGGTTGTGTTTGCCATTGCCGATAGAATTACAGTTCTGCACCACGGAGAAGTGATTTTAAGTGGTCCGCCAGAAAAAGTTAGAAATAATGAAATGGTTAAGGAAATTTACTTTGGAGGAGGTGCAAAACTACATGCTTGAGCTTGAAGATGTTCATACGTATTATGGAACAAGTCATGTCCTCCAAGGTGTCACATTTTCTGTTCCAAAAGGAAATTGTGTAGCACTACTCGGTCGAAACGGGGTGGGAAAAACAACAACGATTCACACCATTGCAGGGCTTCTTAGAGCAAAAAGAGGGACGATCCATTTTAATGACAAACCCATCCAATCTTTGCCTGTACATCAAATTTCTCGACTTGGAATCGGACTTGTACCTCAAGGAAGGAGGATATTTCCATCTCTTACAGTTAAAGAAAATTTAACAATGCCTTCGCAAAAGGAAAAGAATCGTTCAAACGAAATAACATGGGAACTGGAAAAAATCTACGAGCTATTTCCAATATTAAAAAAACGGGAGAAAAATATGGGCACCCAACTTTCCGGTGGACAACAACAAATGCTTGCCATTGCTAGAGCATTAATGACAAATCCACAATTTCTATTAATGGATGAACCATCTGAAGGCTTAGCTCCGGTCATCATTGATCAAGTTGGTGATATAGCCATCAAATTAAAAGAAACCGGGTTATCGATATTAATGGTAGAACAAAATATCGCCTTGGCTTGTAAGGTTGCAGATGAAATCATAATTATGAATAAAGGAAAAGTTGTTTGGAAAGGTCAACCAAACGAATTACTAGCAAACGAGGAGATTCAACATAAATATTTGGGAGTATAGGAAAAGGAAGCGGCCAATAAAACGGAACTTTTGGTGGTATTCATCCAATCAAAAAAACTGTCTAATAAAACGAACCGAGGCCACTGAAAACGTGGAAAATAATCTCGCTGAATACCGTATATAGATATTGCTCAGGAACAATCACGCTATATATTGTTGATATGAACTTATTTCCAATAGTTTTTCAGTGGCTTCAAACGTAAACCTATTGGACAAAATCGGTTGGCAATCAACAAAAATTGTCCTTTACAACTGAGCTCACGGACAAAATCGAGGCTCAATCAATAAAAACTGTCCTTAACAACTGGGCGCTTACGGGCAAAATACAAATCCATTTAATAGAGAACAGTGGCTGTCCAAAAAGTCTTTCATTTTGACTTTTTGGCTGCTCTTAATTTTGCATTTTTCTCAAAAAGTATACAAAAAAATCATCTTTTCTAATAAAGAAGCAGGGCCAACGGGAATAATGTACTTGGTCTGACGATTACGAAACGGTTGGTAGAGCAGTTAGGTGGCACCATTCATGTTAACAGTAAGCCATTTATAATAACGGTGTTTACCGTTTTACCGTTCGTTTCCGTTAATTATCTCATTAATTCCTATCTTTTAGGCTAAAAAAAAACACAAGTCTAGGAGCGTTTATATACTGGCGATTATTATAAAGTTAAATTGTCAACTTTGTTTTATGGTCATGTGTCGGCGTTGTTATGATATGGAGGAGTAGCTTATGGAAAGAATATCGGCCAATCAAACCGATCACATCCCCCATAGGGATTTTTCACGTTGAATTCTTAAGAACCTTTTAAGAATCAAGAAAGAAAAATGATAATCTTACCTTTTAATATAAATAAAAAATAGAANACGAGGAGAAGATAGGATGTCTTTATTAATACCTTTTCCCTTATCTCAGGCATCGACTTCTGCATATTTATCGTCAAAGTACAAAGTCNATCCGATCACATTTCGTTATCTCGTTGCTTTCAATATGATTAGAGAATATGACAGGGAAACCCAATGAGTAAGTGACAAAACATATTAATGAAAAAACAATATATCCATATCCGTTTATAATTAGCCTCTATCCCTCTTCTTCCAGTGCATGTCTTGCCAACACCAATCCCCCAACCAATCCGGCATTATCTTTTAAACCTGGTGCGACAATATAATCGGCAATGTTTTCGTTTAACTCTTGATGGGTGAAATAACCATTTAACAACGATTTTACATTTTCTCGAACCAGTGGGAAAATGGATTCTTGGTGAGCAACACCGCCCCCGATTACAATTCTTTCTGGAACAAGAATCATAATATACTGGACTAAAGCTTGTGCGATATAATAAGCTTCCATTTCCCAAACTTCTTTTCGGTCAGTTAATTCGATACCCTTTTTCCCCCATCTTTTTTCAATTGCTGGGCCTGCTGCCAAGCCTTCAAAACAATCTTTGTGGAATGGACAATTCCCTTCAAAGTGATCATCCGGATGACGTCTGACAATAATATGACCCATTTCCGGATGTGACAATCCTTCAAGCAACTCGCCGTTCACGACTGCTCCCGCTCCAATTCCGGTGCCTACGGTAATATAGAGACAACTGTCTAGCCCTTTTGCAGCGCCAAATTGATATTCACCAAGTGCCGCCGCGTTGACATCTGTCGTAAAACCGGTCGGCACTTGTAATTCGTCCAACACAGTCTGGAAAAACGGATAATTTTGCCAAGCCAGTTTCGGTGTATTTAAAACATGACCATAGGTTGGACTCGATTTTTTCACATCAATAGGACCAAACGTGCCAATTCCGATGGCCTCCACTTTTCGTTTTTTAAAAAATTCGATTACTTCAGGAATGGTTTCATCCGGTGTTTTTGTCGGAATCGATATCCGCTCCAATACTTCTCCTTGTTCATTCCCAATGCCACAAACAAACTTTGTTCCGCCTGCTTCAATAGATCCTAGAATCATTTGCATCAGCTCCTGCCATTAAATATTTATACACATATCTTTTTACTCTCTTTTATTTTGGTAACCCTAATCTAATCATTGGAGTAATACACTAATTTTACTTTATTATAAAATTACTGTAAATGGATTCTTCCACTGAAAAACTATTCGAAATAAAGTTGCTACCACAATATATAGAAAATTGATTATAATATACATTTGTATAGGTGTTCGGTAAGATTTAGCACTTTTTCAGTGGACTCGAACGACTTTCACGGACAAGTAGTGAAACAATTAGAGGAAACTGTCCAATAGAGCGACTCTCGCGGACAAAATGAGTGGTCAATCAGCAAAAAATGTCCAATAGAGTGGCTCTCGCGGACAAAATGAGTGGTCAATCTGCAAAAATTGTCCAATAGAACGGTTCTCACGGACAAAATGAGGAGGCAATCTGCAAAAATTGTCCAATAGAACGGCGCTCATGGACAAAATGAGGAGGCAATCTGCAAAAATTGTCCAATAGAACGG
>JGI26050J44790_1000303_pt1 | contig 19570 bp, 15 predicted proteins | sample HigsolmetaGSP12D_FD_44790 | JGI IMG/M metagenome (IMG submission 44790) | reverse complement strand
AGAGATACCCTGATCATCGAAGCTGGGGAGCGGGAGGGAATCTATATCGCGGACATTCCCGTTCGGGAAATCCGGGACTACAGAAGCCGGGAAGTCCATGGCAACGCATACCGCCGTCCGAAGAAATACACGCTCCTGATTTCCGAAAGTGTCGGGGAGCCTTTTGTCAGAGAGAATCGCCGGTCATCTTGACCTGATGGCGTTTTGTCCGCCTTTGCATCATCGAAAACGAAACACCCTGGCCAGCTCCGCCATATAGATCACGGCGGCCGCGGCCATGATGAGGATGCCTGCCATCGCAACGGCGGACAGGCCGCTGACATTCCCCGCGATCAACAATCCGACGCCCGACAGGTAGACGAGCATTTCTGCGGTCAATCTGTTATGCGGCACCATATCGGATAACAGAACGGCCCCTTTTTTCTGCTCTTTGGTGCGAAACCGGTCGGCCCACCACAGAAACGGAATGATTTTGGACAAATACGACAGGATCGAAGCGGTAAACCAGCCGAGCACCGCGTACAGAATCAGGGTGGACAAGGCCTTATACGACAGGGCGGCGTCTGTGTTCACCCAGAGCAGGCATGCCCATGCCAGTGCGAATACAAATGTCGTCGTGATAAGCGCATCGGCCACCCTCACCGCGCCGACCGGCTGTTTGCCGCTGCTCTGTTTCCGCACGCCGCGGGCGAACCAGACCAGCATCCCAAGGGGTACCACCACGCAGAGCAGACCGGCTTGCGACAGCGCGCGGCTGCCCGACCACCACCCCGCCGCGCCGAGCCAAACCCCGGCCTGGTATAAGAGGATCAACACGTAATTCCATTTCGACGCAAACTTTCTGGACACATAAAACATGGGCAGCAGCTTCAGGCTGTAGCTTGCGACGAGTCCGCCCATCCAGCCGGCCAGACCCATCCACATATGCGTGAAAAACAAATTTTCGTATCGTACGGGCGGCCAGCCCGTCGATGAAGCGATGCCCATGATCGTGCCGAGCGCAACGGTCGCACACAGGTCGAGGAGGCTCAGGCTCGCCCCGACGCTGACCGGGCTCCTGAACTTACTGCGGACATAAGTGGCTCCTATATTAAACGCATAAGCAGCGACGCCGAGCACCACAAGCCCCCCGCCGATGGCTATTTCGGGGGTCGTCCATTTCCGGAAACCGATCAGCAGAAACAGGATGCCCGCCGCGTAGACGATAAGATGGAAAATGCTGATTTTGCGGCTGTAGATTGCAATTCTCAAGAGCACTTGCGAAATCTGGTAGCTGGCTCCCATCGCGATCATCGTTGCCCAGCCAAGCAGCAGCATATGCGCGAGCAAGATCCCGTCGCGTGAATGGAAAGATTCGGCGGTGACCAAAGCCGGCACTTTCCACAGTCCGAACCTCAATGCCGCCAGAAAGAACAAAGTTCCCGCCGCGAAGAAGGAGAAGGTGACCGGGAACATATACAGATGGGGGGGAAGAGCGGATCGCTTGCCTTCACGCACGGTCATCACTCCGCCGATTCATCGCCGCAAGGTTTGGAAAACGCTTTTCCCCTGTCGCAGTTTCTTCATGGTATAATAAACGCATCGTCGTTCACTTCCCCGCAAGAAGGCGTTTATTCCCTGATACCTGATCGAGAAGCGAAACGGAAACAATCGAACATTCGGGTGAAGCGCATTTATGATCCACCCTCTCCCGAAGACGGCGTCCGCATCCTGGTCGACCGGCTTTGGCCGCGCGGCATTTCCAAAGAGCAGGCCGCGGTCGACGAGTGGATGAGAGAAATTGCCCCGAGTCCCGAACTTCGCACGTGGTTCGGCCACCGTCCGGAGCGGTTTCAAGCGTTCAGCGAAAGTTATGAACAGGAGCTGGCCGCAGATCCGGTTCGCATCGAGCTCGCCGATCGGATATGCAGAATGGCGGCCGCAAATCACGTCACCCTGCTGTACGCCGCGAAAGATCCCGTCCATAACCACGCGGTCGTTCTGCACCGTTGGCTGAGCCGCCGATTCGAAAGAGAAACGTAAGGCGTAAGCCGGATACGATGCGCGTCGCGCTTTATTTGAGCTCGACAAACCGCTTGCTGGCCAAAGCCCAGGAACCGCACAGCAGAACGGGAACGCCCGAACAGACGAGCAGATGCCCGATGCTCACGCGATCGGCCAGCGGCCCGAACAGGACAATGCCCAGCGGCAAAGAACAGGCATTCGCGATTTGCACGAGGCTGGAGACCCGGCCGTGCATGGCAGGGTCCACTTTCTCCTGCAGAGAGACGGTGATCGGTGTGTTGTGCGGGATGGATAATGCATGGACCGCTTGGTGATATAATGCAGACATCAAAGTCACGAAGGGAGCGATCGATGCCGGTGAAAGAGGCGGAACTCGTGCTGGACGCGAAGGCGATGCTGGGGGAAGGTCCGAGCTGGGACGCCGCGTCCGGGCGGCTTCATTGGGTGGACATCGTGCGCGGAGAAGTCCACAGCTACGATCCCGCGACGGGAACGGACGGCAAGTACACGATCGGGCAAATGGTCGGCGCCGCCGTCACCGACGGCAACGGGAAATTCATTCTGGCCGCGCAGCACGGTTTTATGGAATTCGATCCGGAGACGCGGTCTTTAACCGCCATTGCGGACCCGGAGTCCCACATCCCCGGGAACCGTTTCAACGACGGCAAGTGCGACGCGGAAGGACGATTCTGGGCGGGGACGATGAAAATGCAGGCGCAGGACACGGCAGGCGCGCTGTACTGCCTCCATACGGATCTGCGGGTGGAACGGAAGGTGGCGAACGTCCAATGCTCCAACGGCATCGCCTGGAACCCCGACCATACCGCCATGTATTATATCGATACGCCGACCCGCCAAGTGGTGCGCTACGATTTCGACCTGGAAACGGGGCGGATCGCCGGCGGCCGGCCGATCCTCGAATTTCCGGAAGGGGAAGGCTTTCCGGACGGCATGACGTCGGATGCGGAAGGCAACCTGTGGATCGCGCATTGGGACGGTTACGGCGTATCCTGCTGGGATCCCCGAACCGGCAAGCGGCTGGACAAAATCGGCGTGCCGGCGGCGAGGGTCACGTCCTGCGTCTTCGGCGGCAGCCGCCTCGACGAACTGTACATAACGACCGCGCGGGAGGGGCTGTCCGACGCCGAATTGGCCGGCCAGCCGCTGGCGGGAGGCATTTTCCGCTATTCGCCGGGCGTGCGGGGGATGTCCAGCTATTCCTTCAGACGGCAGCAGAAAGGATGATCCGTTGCGATGAAATTGTTGACGTTCCTGCATGAAGGCCGGCACCGTCTCGGCGTCCGAACGGAGCGCGGCGTGTTCGACGTCGCGGAAGCCGCGGCCAACACCGCATCGTGGGGCGGCGCTCCCGTATCGATGGAGGATGTGCTCGCCGGCGGTCCGCAGGCCGTGCGCGCTTTGCAGAGCCGAATCGACGCGATCGGCGACCCGGCGGCTTTTCTGCGCGACGAAGCGGAACTTGAGCTCGGGCCTTGCGTGCCGAATCCGGGCAAAATTCTATGCGTCGGCCTGAACTACCGCAGGCACGCGGAGGAGACCGGCGCGGCCGTGCCGCAATATCCGGTTCTGTTCAGCAAGTTCAATAACGCGCTGACGGCGCACGGGGCCGACGTTCCGCTGCCGCGCGTCTCCGGTCAGGTCGATTACGAAGCGGAGCTGGCCATCGTCATCGGGAAGCGGACGAAGGACGTCTCCCGGGAACAGGCGCTGTCTTGCGTGATCGGATACTGCTGCGCGAACGACCTGTCCGCGCGCGACTTGCAGAACCGGACGTCGCAGTGGCTGCTGGGCAAAACCTGCGACGGCTTCCTGCCGCTCGGTCCTTACCTGGTGACCGCGGACGAAGTCGGAGACCCGAACCGCCTGTCCATCCGCTGCTGGGTGAACGGGGAGGCGCGCCAGGATTCCAACACGTCCGACATGATCTTCCGCTGCGACGAGATCGTCAGCTACGTCTCCCGGCATATGACGCTGGAGCCGGGCGACATCATCCTGACGGGGACGCCGGAAGGCGTGGTGCTGGGTTACCCGAAAGACAGGCAGGTGTACCTGAAAGACGGGGATACCGTCACGGTCGAAGTCGAAAAGCTGGGCGTTTTGAGCAATCGCATGAGAGCGCTATAGTTACCGTCCCGCAAGGACGAAAGGGGCTGCCGTCATCCGGCAGCCTTCGCCGTTTGCGGCATGCCGCACAGGTCAGCGGTATAACGGAACGCGGCTACGGCATCGCCGGCGTGCGAGGCGGCGAACCGTTTGTCGAGGTGCTGGACGGAGAGGTGCCGTTCGAATGCATCGAATACGAAGCGAGGAGCTGATTCCGATGACGCATTTCGCCAATCCGATCTTGCCCGCGGCGGAGATATGCTGAACCCGGCTGCCTGGGATCTGGCTTGCGAGAAAGGCGCGTTTGTCCCCGGCGACGGCGGTCCGGGCACCTTCATTCTGTACAGCGCGGAAAGCGCGGGGACGAAGGGAGACATTCCGATGTTCGGAAAGTGGGGAAGGGGGTTATACCCCAAGCTGTCTACCTAAGTCGCGATGCTCGAAAACCGAAAGTACGTTCGCCTATTTTTCCTGGATATGGTATAATGAAACGGCAATAGAATATCGGCTCTCAAGGGCGGTCGGCGCATCTCCGATTCAGGAGGTGATGCCATGACAGTGTATGAGGCGCTCAGTCTGATGATTTCATTCGGATTGCTTATCGCCGCGTTGCTGTCCTTCGACAAACGAAGATGACCTCCCTTGAGCTTGGTGAGCCAGGAGGTCATCTTCTTAAGCTTAACCAAAAGCCGACCGCCCTTGAGGGCAATCTGTTGCATGGCCGTGGATGTTGGCAGCATCCGCGGTCATTTTATTCGTTCGCTTAATCGCCAACGATGATACGTCCGCTATGATTCCATCATACCACATTATTGATTTAAGGCAAGGCGTTCTGTGAACCGTCGATCATCGATTTCATTAAAACTGGCTGAACGATATAACGAAAATGGCACAAATGACATATCAAACTATCGCCTCCCTCATCATCGGTTCAAACGCGGCATCATCGTTTCAACCTCCGAAAACGCGCGGAACACGATCGAAATGTCGCAGTCAACATGCAACTTTCTGCCCACCTTTTAATGCTGAAGCTTCATTTTCATGGCGATATTTGTCAAATGTATTGAATACAATATAAGACTTATTTAATATATTCGATGAGAGCGCCGTTTCCCGCGGATTGATCGGCCTGAAAGGGGGGATCCGAGGAGAGGGCGTACAACGGCTGCTCCGCCATCCGAACCAAAAAGGGGATGAAATCATGTTCAAGAGGCTGACGACTGTATGTTTGGCCATCGCTCTCATGCTGTCCTTCTCGATCGGCGCTTCCGCCGAATCGTCCGCCGGCGGCCGGTCCGGGTCGTTGACGTGGCCCGAATCGCAAGCGCTTCCCAGCTTTGCGAAGGTCAAGCGCCTGAACGTTGCCGACATCTACGACGCCCCCGGCGACGTCAAACTGCTGCTCGCCACGCTCCAGGGAATCGTGAACCGTTCGGAGCCCCGCATTTATTTGCTGGAAAGCGATGAAGAAGGCAAATACACCTGGCTGAACAGTTTGAACGTTCCGTATACCGTCCACAGCGACTACTGGGAAATCGTGAAGTTGTTCAAGAACGAAGTCCGCGGCATCATCGTCTACGATCCGGCGGTTCCGGATTCAATCAACGTGGCGACGACGCTGGCGGGGCTGAACGATGCTGTCGTCGCGAGTCCGGCGTTGGCCCAAGTATTGACCGCCGCCCCGTACAACCTGAAGGTGCTGAACGACCTTCAGGGCAAATTCAAGGACCGTCTCGACGCTTACACGTGGCAGTATGACCACTTGTGGAGCCGGACGACCCACCGGATGCTGATCGGTCTCAGTCCGGACACCTCCATTCGCATTCCGCCCGGGATCCCGGCTTCTTTCAAAGTGATCGCCGAGGAGACGACCCAGGAGCGCGACGCCCGGAACCGGCAGGTGTACGATCTGGATCTGACGCCGTTTCTGGGCCAAACTTCGGTCTACCTTCGCTTCGACGACGCCTTTCCGCAGGACGGATGGGGACCGGCCGTTCACGAGGTGACGGTCAAAGCCGACGGGCAGGTGATCGCGCATTTCATCCCCGGCACGCCGGAAGAAGAAGCGTTTCTGTACGACCGGCAAAATTCCCAGTTGTCGTCGGGCAGCGGCGGCCACCGCTTCGCCGACAACGGCCGCTATTTCGTGTATGCGTTTACGCCGCCGGCCGGCACGAAGCAGCTCACGGCGTCGGTGGACATGTGGAACCAGTTCAAGGTGTCCGCCGGCAACGAGAAGCCGCTGTCTTCCGAACAGAAGGAGCCGTACGGGTTCCTCCGCGATTACGCGGTGGCGAATAAAGCGATGGTCTTCTGGCTCGATTCCAACGTGCCGGAACAAAAGGCGCTGTTCGAGAAAATCTTGTCCGGCGTCAAGCCCGGCACGCCGTATTTGGGCTGGTTCAGCAACGACGTGGCCGGAGAGTTCAGCGGCGTTGAAATCACGTCCCGCCACGGCGTTTACGTGCTGGCCGCCGACTGGTTCAGCAACATGACCGTTTTCTCCGGAACGAAGCTCACCCAGCCCGCGCCGAAACCGGTGAAAGCGCCGAAGCTGGAAAACAAAATCTATGTGACGTACACGTTCGGCGAAGGGGATAATCTCCAGTACAACGAGCACCGGCTGCGCAATCTTTGGAGCGATCCGAACCGCGGCAAGGTTCCGATCAACTGGACTTCCAGTCCGCTGCTGTACGACGCCGCTCCGGCTTTCCTGAACTATTACTTCGGCACCGCGACGGAGAACGACCAGTTCGTCGCCGGGCCGTCGGGGGCAGGGTATTTCTACCCGAGCGTTTGGCCGGAAAGCTCGTTCCCGAATTACCTGAAGCGCACGTATCCTTATTTGAAGAAAACGGGCATGACGATTCCTTTCGTGCTGAACAGGGTCGACAGCGCGGATGTTCCTCTCAGCGAGGCGGCCGCCAAAGCCTATCGGGACCAATACCACGTTCCGGGTCTGTTCATCAGTTGGTCGAACCAGGGCGGCGTCGAACTGCTGGACGGCAACCTTCCGGTTTCGACCCTGCAAGGCATCAGCACGGTGCAGGATGGCAAGAACATCCTGGAAGCGGCCAAAGCCGGCTGGGACGGAAATTCGCCGCTGTTCGTGTCGTTGGGGATCTCCGCCTGGAACATGACGCCGACGGATGTCGCCGCTTTGAACGATTCGCTCGGGCCGGAGTACCAGGCCGTGCGGGCGGACCAGTATTTCGCGCTGATCCGCGAAGCTTACGGGCTTCCGCCGATCCAACCGTAACATCGCAACTCCGCCTTTTACATCGCCGCACAGCAGGGGCTGCAGCCGGTCCGACGGGCCGGCTCGCAGCCCTTCGGCTTAGCCGCGAAATCAAGACGGGCGGCGCATCGACGGATGCGCCGGTTTTTTCTGTGGATCGACTGCCCGCGGCAGGAATCGAGCCCGCTTTTGGAGAAAGATCGAAACCATGGGCATGCTGTTCGCCATCAACCGGCGTTCGGTCCGCGGACGCCGGTTTTTCCATTCTTCGTCCCGTCGTCTTGCCAATTCTCCGATTTGCAGGTACGATGGGCTGGAAAAAGAGGGAATGCGCAAAGGACGGAGGGATCGCTGAAATGGCGACGACATCGGATCCGGCCGGCGGGCGGGCCGCGGAGCCTGCCCGTTGTCCGCTGTGCGGCGGGCCCAACGGCTGCGCCTTGGCCGTAAATCGGCCGATCGGCGGCTGCTGGTGCGCGGCGAAGCCGATTCCGCAGCGGCTGCTGGACCGCATTCCGCCGGAGCGGCGGGGCCGAGCTTGCATCTGCGCCGCATGCGCGGCGCGCGGATGATGTGCGATGCCACGGGAAACGTGCGCATTTTTACGGATTTGGGTGTGAGCGCTTACTTGACGGGCGAGATGCCTTCATACTGGATCATGGGCGAATATCCGGAGGTGCGCTTCCTTGCGAAGGCCGAGAAAGCTTTCTATCCGCAATCCGCTGACGAAGATGAAGCTGAACCGGCAGCTGATCCTGCTGTTCGTCATTCTCGTCAGTCCCGTGTTTCTGCTGAACCTGTACGCCAACAACCGGACCGAGCAAATTTTGAAAAGGCACGTGACGAACGCCTACATGGAGCTGAACAAGCAGAACCACCTCCTGATCAACCGGGATATCGAAACGGTAAACCGCGTCATGACGACGATCATCCAGAACCCGCGGGTGCAGCAGTTGCAATCGGGCGACGGGGAGGTGTACGACCGGGTCAAGCTGTACGAGGCGGCCGACCAGCTGATGCCGACGTTCTCCATCGGCACGACCGGCGGAGACGCGATCGCCTATTATTTGTACGTGTACGATCCGCTCCACCGGTACGATTTCGCGCAGCTCACGCTGTCGCGGCTGCGCAACGGAGGCGTCTTTTTCTACAACGATCAGACCAAGCCGCCGTGGGCCGACGAAGCCATCTCCCGCAAGGGCAGGGGGTTTCTGAAAATCGTCGACGATGTCGGCGCCGGCCGGCAGAAGACGCTCGCCTACATCCGCGCGGTGAACAGCGTGCTCAGCGGCAAGCTGGTCGTCGGCGTGCTCGTCGCGAGCAATATCGACAAGAAGATCGAGCAGTCGCTCCGTTCGGTTTCCTTGCCCGACAACGGCGAGATGTTTCTGACGGACTACGACAACACGATTCTCGCTTCGACCGTCGGCGGCACCATGGGAACCAAGCTGATCTTGCCCCCGAGCCTGGCGCAGGGAACGAAAGGGGAAGAGACGGTCGACGACATCTACAACGGTTTTATTTACGTGGAGCATGCCGACTACGAAATCGGGCAGAAGCTGGTGTACCGGATTTCCACCGCGTCCTTGCTGCGGCAGCAGAGCGAGCTAAAGCGGGTCATCCAGTGGATTTCGATGGCTTATTCGCTGTTCGGCATCGCCGTCATGGCGTATTTCTGGCGGTCGCTCCTGTTCCCGCTGCAGAAGCTGGCCGGTTTCATACGCGGCTACGAGCCCGGGCGGAAAGTGCCGAATACGGAAGCGGTCGACCGCAACGACGAGGTCGGCGTCCTCATTCATGCCGTGTACAGCATGGCCCGGCGGCTCAACGCGCTGATCGAAGACCGATATATGATGGAAATCAAGCAGAAAGAGGCGCAGCTGCAAATTTTGTATCAGCAAATCAACCCGCACTTGCTGTACAACACGCTGGAGAGCATTTACTGGAAATCGGCGATGGAAGGCCGTTCGGATTCGGCGGAAATGATCAAGGAACTGTCGAAGCTGATGCGAATCAGCCTGAGCCGGGGGCGCGAGCTGATCACGCTGCAGGAGGAGCTTGAGCACGCGATGGCCTATACCCGGCTGCAGCAGAAGCGGTACGAATACGAATTTCGGACCCGGTGGGAGACGGACGAAGAGGCCCTGGCGAATTTGATTCCGAAAATCACGCTGCAGCCGCTGATCGAGAACGCGATCATTCACGGCGTCCGCAACATGGGTGAGGACGGCGAGATCGCCGTTCGCGTCATGAAGCGGGAATCGCGGGTCGTCATCGAAGTGGAGGACAACGGCTACAAGCCGGTCGACCCCGAAGCGATCAACCGGATGATTCGCGAAGCGCGCCGCGACAACCGGTCCGGCTACGGCGTCCACAACGTGCACGAACGGATTCGGCTTCATTTCGGCGCGGAATACGGCATCCGCTACTCGCGGCCGCCCGGCGGCGGGACGCTGGCGACGATCGAGCTGCCGGTCCGCCCGGCGGACAACCCGCCGCCGTCTGCGGAGACGGGATAAGCGATTTGCGCAGGAGGGACTTTGGCGTGTACACGATACTTCTCGTCGACGATGAACCGCTGATTTGCCAAGGACTGAGCCGGCTGCTGCAAAATTCCGGCCTGGCGATCCGCGCCGTTCTGACCGCCGGCGACGGTCAGGAAGCGCTCGACTATTTGCGGATGGAAGAGGTCGACCTGCTCGTCACCGACATCCAGATGGGCACGATGAGCGGCATCGAGCTGATGCACCAGGCGAAAATCATCAAGCCGTGGGTGGAGGCGATCGTCATCTCCGCGCACGAGACGTTCCAGTACGCCCAGACGGCGATGAGGCTCGGCGCCAAAGACTATTTGATCAAGCCGCTGAACAACGAGCAATTTCTCCATACGGTGCGCAACGTGCTGCTGCAGATCGAGCGGCCCGTCCGCGAGGACGGGGAGGAGCCGCCGCTCCTGCGCGCCCGCTTTCGCATGGCGCAACCCGACGGGGAGCGAAACCGTTGGCTCAACCGGCTGATGGCCTGCGGGGAACGGGAAGCCGAGGCGATCGCATCCGAGATGAAAAGCCGGATCGGCCTCGATATCGGCGGTCCCTACTTCGCGGTGATCCGGGCGCGGCTGCTCCTGGACGGCGTTGCCGGGAAGGACCGGGAACTGTTGCGGTACGCGGCGCTGAATATCGTCAGCGAACTGCTCGGCCAGGAGCGGAGCCATCAGGCGTTTTACGCGCCGGACGACGAGCTGTGCGTCTTGCTGGAATGGAGCGAGCAAGCGTACGAGGAGACGAACGCGAACCGGATCGAACAGCTCGAATTTATCGGCCGCAGCGTGTTTTTCCATATCGAGAAGTTTCTGCGCCTGAAGTGCGTCGTCGGCATCAGCCAAATTTTGCGCGGCGCGGCGTTCGTGCCGGAGCTCGGCCGGCAGGCGCAAAAAGCGATGAAGTGGAACGAGGAGCATCGCGACCATTACGTTTTCTACTATGGCGACTACAAGTGGTCGATGCGCGAGCCGTCCGCCACCGAAGACGAGTGGGTCGCCCGCAGCAACGACATCGTCCAGCTGGCCAAACGCTACATCGACGAGAATTACGCGAAGAAGGGCATCACGCTGAACGAGGTCGCCCGGCACATCCACGTCAGTCCGAACTATTTGAGCTACCTGTTCAAAAAGTACATGCAGTGCAATCTGTGGGAGTACGTCGTCAAGCTGCGCATGGAAGAAAGCCGGCGCCTCCTGCTGACGACCGACCTGCGCCGCTACGAGATCGCCGACCGCGTCGGCTACGAGTCGCCGGAGCATTTCAGCAAAATTTTCAAAAGATATTACGGCGTCAACCCGAGCGACCTCAAGAAGTAAGATCGGCCATGATCGTCATAGAAATGCACATGTTCACTCCCCGGCCGCTTTCCTACAATAAGAGGAAACGGACATAGAGAAGGAATGAGGGAATGCCATGGAGCATGCCGCAGTTGCGCCGGCCCGGCCGCCGGAGACGACCCGCGGAAGCGGAGCGTCGAAATTCAGGAAGCATGCGTCGGGGTATTTGTTTCTGCTGCCCGCGGCGGTTTTGTTTATTTTGTTTTTGTGGGTTCCGATCGTCAAAGGGATCGTTTTCAGCTTCGAGAACGTCGACTTCGTCAAAGGAAATTCGTTCGTCGGGCTGGACAACTTCCGCACCGTTTTTGACGATCCGGAGGTCGGCGTATCGGTCAAAAACACGCTTTATTACATGGGCCTCTGCCTCGTTATCGGCTTCTGGGTACCGATCCTGTTTGCCGTCATCATTTCCGAGATCCGGCGTTTCCAGGGTTTCGTGCGCATCTCGGCCTATCTGCCCAACGTCATCCCGCTTGTCGTGCTGTACGGGCTGTGGCGCTGGATTTACGATCCGGTGGGGCCGATCAACGCCGCCCTGCAGTGGCTCGGGCTCCATCAAGTGCTGTTTATGACGGACACGAAGTGGTCGATGGCATCTCTCGTCATCATGGAGACGTGGCAGCAGTTCGGCTCCGCCATGCTCATTTATTTGGCGGCCGTGCTGAGCGTCCCGAAAGATTGGTACGAGGCGGCGGAGATCGACGGCGCCGGCATCTGGGCGCGCATCCGCCACATTACGCTGCCTTCGATCAAAAATTTGATCGGGCTGCTGCTGATTCTGCAGTTGATCGCGACTTCGCAAGGCTATCAATCGCAGCTGGCGATGCTCGACGGCGGACCGATGAACGCCACGATGACGTACGGGCTCAAAATCGTCAAATACGCCTTTACCCAGCAAAATTACGGCGTCGCTTCCGCCATGGGCGTCCTGATGTTCCTCGTCTTGAGCTTCCTCGCCGTGATCCAATTCAGAATGAACAACCGGGAGGACAGATAACCATGAAAGCCGTCGAACGCGGAATTCTGTCCCCGCACGATTATAAAAGGCCGTCGACCCGGTTTCTGATCGCCGCGGTGTCGATCGTCGTGCTGGCCATGGTGCTCAGCATGCTGTACCCGATCGCCGTCACGTTCCTCAATTCGTTCAAGACCACGGCCGATGTGAATACGTTCCCGCCGAAGCTCCTGCCCCGGGAATGGATATGGACCAATTACGACGAAGGCTGGAACTTCCTGAAGCTGCCGCTGTTTCTGCGCAACTCGGTCTACATCTTCGCCGGCAATCTCGTCGTCTCGGTGCTGGTGCTGGGAGGAGCCGCCTTCGCGCTGTCCAAGCTGAACCTGCCGTACCGGAAGCTGATCTTCTTTTTCTTCCTGACGACGCTGTTCATTCCGCCGTCCACGTACATCGTGCCGAACTTCGTCAACTTGAAGGACCTCGGTCTGATGAACTCGTTTTTCGCTTTGTGGCTGCCGGCCGGAGCGAACGCGTTCAACCTGCTGCTGCTCAAAAGCTTCTTTGACGACATCAACAACGAGCTGTTCGAAGCTTCCCGCATCGACGGGGCTTCCAACTGGTACGGGTTTACGAGAATCGCGCTGCCGCTCGCGCTGCCGATCATTTCGACGCTGGCGATCTTCATTTTCTCGGGCGCCTGGAACGATTGGTTCTGGCCTTCGCTCATCATGCACGGAGATTCCCATTATCCGATGCCGACGGCGATCTACAAGCAGGTCATCCAGGCGAGGGGCATCAAGCTGAACGTCAAATTCGCCATATTGTCCATGGTCGCTCTTCCGCCGATGGTCATCTTTCTCGTCTTCCAGCGCTTCATTCTGAGAGGACTGCATTTGGGCGGAGTCAAAGGATGACGGGCTCGCGCGAATCGTAAAGTCGCACATGAATCGAATAGGAATGCACATCGCCCTTGCGAAGCCGCCTCCGTTAAGATGAAGATGCAACACATTCCATACGGAAAAGGGGAGTAACCATGCACAAGACCAGGTTGTCCGCTTTACTGCTCAGCGTCGCGCTGCTCGGCGCGCTGGCCGCGGCTTGCGGCAAGGGCGGCGGTTCCGACGCCGGCTCTTCATCCGCGGCATCGCCGTCCGCCGCTTCGGGGTCGGCATCGCCGTCGTCCGACGCTGGCGCGGAGAAAGTCACGATCAAGATCTACTATCCGACGGCCGACCACCCCGAGCTTCGCGCCATCGAAGACGCCAAGATCAAGCGTTTCGAGGCCAAATATCCGAACGTCACGGTGGTGCCGGACGACTGGCAGTACAACGTCAACGAGATCGGACCCAAGATGGCCGCCAACGAAGCGCCGACCTTCTTCAACACGTTCGCGACGGAAGCGAAGATGCTGGTCGAGAAGGGTTGGGCCGCGGACATCACCGAGCTGTGGAACAACTACGAGCATAAGGACGACATCAATCCGGTGCTGCAAAATCAATTCATCCTGGACGGCAAAGTGTACGGCGTGACCCAGAACGGTTACGTCAGCGAAGTCGTCATCAACAAGAAGATGCTGGCCGACAAAGGCATCGCGCTTCCTTCCTACGACTGGACTTGGGACGACCTGTACAATATCGCCAAGCAAGTGGCCGATCCGAAGAAGGGCATCGCCGGCATCGCGCCGATGGCCAAAGCCGGCGACGGCGGCTGGAACTGGACCAACTTCCTGTTCGAAGCGGGCGGCGAAATCCAGACCGTCCAGGACGGAAAAGTGACGGCGGCGTTCAACTCCGATGCCGGCGTGAGGGCTCTTGACTTCTATAAGAAGCTCCGTTGGGAGGCCAATGCGGTTCCGCAAGACTGGGCGCTCGACTGGGGCGGAGCAACCGGCGCATTCGCGCAAGGACGGGCCGCCATGGTGATCGCGGGTGCCGACGGTCCGCTGCAGCAAGCGCTGCAAGCCGGCATCAAGCCGGAAGACCTGGCGGTCTACCCGATGCCTGCGGCCGAGCCCGGCGGCAAGCATACCGGCGTTCTCGGCGGCAACTATCTCGTCATCAACCCGAACGCGACCCCGGCCGAACAGAAGGCGGCGTTCGATTACATCGTGTTCGACTACTACTCCGACGACGCCCTGGCCTCGCTCGACAAGAGCATCCAGGAGCTGAAGACCAAAGGCCAATACTACGTGCCGCCGCACATGGACTACTACAAGCCGGATTCGGAATACGGCAAGAAAGTCCAGGACCTTCTGGCCAAGTACGACAACGCCTTCAAGTACGATCCCGAGGAGGCCGCGCTGCTCGACGGCAAGCCGGAAGCGCAATACAATACGCAGGATTACTACAGCACGATGACGAACGTCATCCAGGAAGTGTTTTCCAAGAAAAATACCGACTCCAAGCAGCTTCTCGACAGCGCGGCGAAAGAAATGCAGGAGAAATACTACAACAACATCAAGCCGTAATCCGCTTGGCGGAGAAGAAAAACGGGACGAAGCGGGCCCTCTGGGCCCGCTTCGTCCCTCTTTGCGTTCGTGGCTCGGAAAGTAGAAGTTGCACCCCTTATCCTGACCGTCCGCTGCGACCGGGGGAAGGACCGGCTGGCCCGATCGCCGGACTCAAGCAAGCGTCGTGTGGAGGACGGGGAGGAAGGCGGGCTGCAATCGGGTCATGGGTGGATAAACGGGTGGGCGGACAGCCTTCGGCTGTATTTTATGCAGCGAAATGGCGGGATGACGGCCCCATTTTCCTCCGCCGCTGGATTTCATCCAATCAAAGAGCCCGTTTCTTCATTTTTCCCGGCATCGGCCTTGATTTTCGTTGCACATTTTCCAGCGAACGGTCGGCCGGCCGCAAGATCCTTATTTTTCACTGGAGAAAATCCAACGCAGTCTGCGCACAAGCCGTCTATTCTATTCGAGACCTCCCAAACAAGCGCATCATGAGGAACGGGTCGTGCATATACCTCGGTTGACTCACAGGACCGAATCCAGGATGGCCAGATTCGCCCGCTCGTTCAGCCGGATCTCGTCGGCATACCGCCAGGCGTCGGACGGCGGCACCCGCAGCTCGCCGCAGACGTCGACGCCGACGACGTTCTTGTGCAGGACAAGCGCGTGCAGCGCCCGGACAAGCTGCTGCAGCCGCATCGTGCCCTGATCCCAGTCGGTCGCGGCGTCCGCGCGGTCCAGCACGTCCTTGTCGACGCTGATATACACATCGTCGGCGGACAGCGCCGAAAGCAGCCGATCCGGGCTGACCGGGTCCGGCAGCAGGACGGTTTTCGAGCGAATGCCGGCATGCTCGATCCGGGCTTCGGAATGAACGCCGACGAAGACGATTTGCCGCAGCAGGGGGAGGCGGACGGCCGCTTCGGCGACCCACGACCCGCACGTCAGCAGGCCCGGCAGTGCCTGAGGCCGCATCGCGTCGGTATGGTTGTCGAAGAGGACCAGACTGAACGGGCGGTCGATTTCGCTGAGGAGTTCGTAGGAGACATAGTGGTAGTTGCCGCTGCCGATATACGTGATTCCCGGGGAAGACCGTCCGGACAGCCTGCGGCGGATCTCCGCCAACGCTTCCCGGGTGCAGAACAGATTCGTGGAGGCGATGTCCGCCAGCTCGATCCATTCGTCGGCCCGTTCGGCCAATCGCGGCTGCTGCGCGTAAAGCTGATCAAAGTTCAGCACCGTCACGTCATGATGAAGAAGTCCCATGATCCATCATCTCCTTGTGGAACAGACGTTCATGTTTCTTTTTCATGAAGTTGCGCGGATGAACCCCGATGTCTCTATCATATCAAAAAAACGGCGCCCATCGCCGCGAAACCGCGAAGTTCGTTTCGATCATGGCTGTTATCGGGATTTTTTTCTTTTCGGGCGGCGGACAGTTTGCGGACCAAGGGACAATTATTGCGCACGGCGGCCGCACGCCCGCCCGGTCCGCATTGCGCTCGGGCGAAGCAAAAACTGTCCGTACCGCGCGGCCGGAGGAGCGGCTACAATCGGGAAAGGAAAAGCGTTGCGGCGAGGCGAAGCATCCCCCGCCGAAACTCGCGGCAGCCTTTTTCAAACATCGCATAGATGGAGGGGTCTGCATGACAATGCGCAAAGGAATCGGAACGATCGCGCTGCTGCTGTCGTTATGCCTGGCAGCCGCGGGATGCGCGGGCGGCGGCACCGAAGGGGGCGATAGCGGCTCATCCGCCGCGGCTTCGGACCCAAGTCCGGACAAATCGCAAGCGGAACCGCTGTCCATCCAGTTCATGGTGCCGTCCTATGCCGACGTGCCGGACATGAACAACGAGTATTGGACGGAATGGCAGAAGCGGACGAACACCAAGCTGAACGTCGAATGGGTGCCCTCGGGCGATTACGACACGAAGTTCGACCTGGTGCTCGCATCCGGCAACTTGCCCGAAGTCATCGTGGCGACCAGTACGACGCGGCCCACGCTGCTGAACGTGATCCGGCAAGGGGCGTTCTGGGACCTCACTCCGCTGCTCGGCGATTTCAGCAAATATCCGAATCTGAAAAACAACAGCGAGCCGCACGTGTGGAACTACCTGAAAGTGGACGGCAAAATTTACGGCATTCCCCGCAACCGGCCGCAGATCGACCTGGGGCTGAACATTCGGAAAGACTGGCTGGACAAGTTCAACCTGCCGATTCCGAAGACGATGGACGAATACGCGAACGCGCTGCGCACGATCGTCAAAGGCGATCCGGACGGCAACGGGAAGGACGACACGATCGGCATTCTCGGCCACGGCTTTCTGCTGGCCGACGGCGACGGCGTGTTCGAAGCGGCGTTCGGGGCGCTGGATCCGGTGTACGACAACGAAGGCGGACTGATCCGGGACGTGCTGACGCCGAACTATACGAAGATGGTGGAATGGTTCCGGGAGCTGTACAAGGACGGGGTGCTGGCGAAGGAATTTTCGGCGATCAAGAAGACGCAGGCGGAAGAGATGTTCTCGACGGGGCGCGCCGCTTCGTACGTGCGGAACATCTGGCGGAACTACACGTGGACGCAGGAGATCCGGAAAGTGCAGCCGGACGCCGAAGTGATCACGATTCCGCCGCTGCAGGGGCCGGGCGGCGTCAGCGTCAATCTGTCGACGCCGTTCTCGGGAGCGTTTTACATTTCCAAAGACGTGCCGGAAGAGAAAGTGCTGCAGATTTTGGACTTTTTCGAAAAAACGACGACGATGGAAGAAACGGATTACAACTATTACGGCATCGAGGGCGTGCATCACACGATCGTCGACGGGCAGCCGCAGCTGACCGAGCTCGGGGTGAAGCAAGTGACGGCGAACGGGACGGGCTCGCTGTTCCCGCTCGCATACAACAACAAGATGAAAGTGATCAACCCGTCCGCCCCGAAATCGTACAACGACGCCGTGCTCGATTCCGTGCAGGTGTTCGCCGAAGTCGGCAAAGTCAATATATTCTCGATCATCAACTCCGAGACATGGACGAAGACTTGGCCGGTGTACGAATCCGAATGGCAGTCGATGGTCGTGAAGGCGATCGTCGGACAAATCTCGATGGACGAGTACAAAGCGTATGTGAACGGCTTGAACAACCGGCCGGAATTCAAGAAAGCGTACCAAGAATTCGCGGCGGATTACAAAGAGAAGTTCGGAACCGATTGACAAACGTGCCGGACGGCCGCAAGATCAAAGCACGGCATCCGTTTCTTGCGGCCGCTCCGATTGGCTTCGGGGGACCGCGCGGAAGCGCGATCGTCCATTTACGAAAAAAAGCAAGGTGAACGTCCGATGGTCGACTGGGGCAAATGGTTCGGCAAACGGAGCCGCGCCAAACCGGCGGTCCGATCGAGAAAATATTTGTACAAGCTGATCTGGCTCACTTGCATTGCGGTATGCATTCCGGTCATCTTGGCGAGCACGGTGTACCACTACATTGCCATGGCGCGAATGGAAAGATACATTCTTTCCCGAAGCGATGCCTCTCTGCTTCTGCTCAAGGACCGGGCGGAGCGCATCATTCAGGAGATCGAGCAGGAATCGCTGCAAATCGCCCAGGACCCTTTGGTGCTCAAATTGATTGCCGATCCGACGAATAAAAATGCGATGCTGTGGCACCGGGATCTGCTGGACCGGCTTGCGGTCGTTAAAAATATGAGCGGGTCCATCAGCGAGATTTCGCTTTACATCAGTTCCGACGAAGCCGTGCTGTCCCAAGTGTACGGCGTCATCTCCAAGGAAAATTACAGATACGGTCCGGACTTCGAGCGGATGCTGTCCAGCGAGCGTCAAACGCAGTGGATCCGGCTTCCGAAAGGAACGGAGGACGGCTACATTACGTTCGCGCGCTTGCTGCCCGTCATCGGCACCGGGGGGCCGAAGGCGGTTCTTGCGTTTGAAATCGACGCCGCTTCGTTCAGCCGCTTCCTGGAAGCCGACACCGTCCTCATCACCCGCGACGGGGAATTGATGATTTTGAATTATCACGATTTGTTCGGTCAGGAAACGCCGGACGCCTCCGCGCTGTCGCACCGCGTACCGGAGCTCGAAGCGGTTCAAGCGATTGCGTCTTCCGAAAGCAGCGCCGGCCGATTCGTATCGAAAGGTCTTGACGGAAAGCCGGCTCAATTCAATTACGTGAAAAATTTGTATTCCCGCACGTACGTCTCCGTCGTGCCGGAAGCGGCGATCACAAGCCAGCTCGATTGGATCCGGGGATTGACGGGGATCATTCTGCTGTCGTTCGTCGGCATCGGCATCGCGCTGACGCTGTTTATTTCGAAACGGGCGTACACGCCGATCGAACAACTGATCGAGCACAGCCGGGCGCTCAGCACCGGCCGCATTCCGGACAAAGGAAACGAGCTCGAGTATATTAAAGCGTGCCTGGATTCGCTCAGCAACGAAAAAAACAAGCTCGCCCTGTTCATGGAAGAGATCCGGCCGTCTCTTCGGGAAAATTGCCTGCAGCAGCTCCTGGGAGGCGAATACGCGAGATACGAGACGCTGCTGCAGGATTGCGGCAAATACGGCATCCATACGCGCGGCGCCCACGCCGTATTGGCGGTGGAAGCCGAGCATATCTACATGGAGAAGCGCTTTCTTCCCGAAGAGCGGGGCGTCGTCGCGTTCGCGCTGGCCAACGTGATGCAGGAGATATTGCAGAATCAGCCGGCGATGAGCGGATACGTCGTCCCGTATCAAGGGCGGGGAATCGCGATTTTGCAATTCCATCCGGACACGGCGCAGACGGAGATGCACCGGCGCACGCTGGAGTATGCCCGGTCGGTTGTCGAAGCGCTGCGGGACAGCCTGTCTTTCGAGGTCGTCGTCGGGATCGGCCGGTATTATTCGCATATCGCCGACGTTCCGG
>JGI26050J44790_1000286_pt1 | contig 20296 bp, 28 predicted proteins | sample HigsolmetaGSP12D_FD_44790 | JGI IMG/M metagenome (IMG submission 44790) | reverse complement strand
CCCGTTGAGATATTAATTTTTCTCGACGGGTTTTTTCATTTAAAGCAAAATTTCCCCTGTGGAAACGGTCCTGAGAAACTATGTCACGACCGTTAGAGCAAAATTTCTGCTTAAAAGGGGCTTCTGGGACAGTCCCTTGGTAAATGCTATCAGTCCAATCCAAGAACAGGCTGCGGCACGTACGGCTCTTCCAAATATGCCACTTCTTTAGGGGTTAACTTGACCGAAAGTGCAGCGACCGCATCTTCGAGATTGGATACTTTCGTTGTGCCAACGATCGGGGAAGTGACCGGTTCTTTTTGCAGCACCCAGGCCAGCGCAATTTGGGCGCGGGGAACACCGTGTTTTTCTGCAATTTCCTTCACGCGCTCAACGATTACGCGGTCTGTATCGGCGTTCCGGTCATAGAATTTTTTCGCAGTGTCATCCAATTCGGAACGATGCGTTTTTTTATCCCAATCCCGCGTCAATCTTCCTTTGGCAAGCGGGCTCCACGGCATGACAGCGATTTTTTCTTCCTTGCAAAGCGGCAGCATTTCCCGCTCTTCTTCGCGATATAAAAGGTTGACCTGGTTCTGCATGGAGACAAACCGGGTCCAGCCATGTTTTTCCGCGACATGCAGCGCCTTCATGAACTGCCATGCATACATGGAAGAAGCGCCGATGTATCTTGCCTTCCCGGCCTTGACGACATCATGCAGAGCTTCCATCGTTTCTTCGATCGGGGTATTGTAGTCCCAGCGATGAATTTGGTATAAATCGACATAATCGGTTCCCAGCCGCTTCAAGCTTTTATCGATTTCACTCATAATGGACTTCCGGGAAAGTCCGGCACCATTCGGACCTTCATGCATACGGAAATACACTTTTGTGGCAATGACAATTTCATCGCGGTTGGCATAATCTTTGAGCGCCCGCCCGACGATTTCCTCGCTTGTTCCTTCTGAGTAAAAATTCGCCGTATCAAAAAAGTTGATTCCTAGATCAAGCGCTTTTTTAATGATCTTTCGGCTGTTTTCCTCATCCAATGTCCACCCCGGATATCCTCGGTCCGGTTCGCCAAAGCTCATGCAGCCAAGGCAAATCCTTGATACATCCATGCCGGTATTACCGAATTTCACATATTCCATTTGATTGGCCTCGCTTTCCAAAATGAATGTTCATACATTAATGGACATCTGTATATCATTATAAATCTCAACAGAGTGCTTACAATGGTTCATTGAAGTTCAATTGTATATTATTCATGAAGATTTCCATGCTTCAAAATGCCTCGGTTTACCGCTCTTGGCGTGTAGGGCGGATAATCATTTCATTAATGGCGGTATCTCCCGGCATTTCAATAGCAAACGCAATGGCGCGGGCAATTCTGTCCGCCGCGATGGCGCCTTTATAAATCTCATCAATGCCGGGTTTGAGATCCATATCTGTAATGGCACTTGGCAATTCCGTATCCACAGCCCCCGGCGAGATAATGGTGGTGCGGATATTGTTGGCATACTCTTCTTTCCGAAGGCCTTCTGAAATCGCGCGCACAGCAAATTTCGTTCCGGCATAGACTGTGCTGCCTGCCCCGACAAAATGGCCTGCCACAGAAGAAAGATTAATAATATGGCCGGATTTACGTTCCCTCATGGTTGGGAGTACAGCCGCAATGCCGTAAAGAACGCCTTTAATATTGACGTCGATCATCTTATCCCAATCTTCCACTTTTTTCTTGTATAAAAATGAATGCGGCATAACCCCGGCGTTATTGATTAATACATCGATTGTCCCGAATTTCTTCAATGCAAATGCAGCCAATTCTTCCACTTGTTCATACTTCGTTACATCTGTCACTTTGTAAACAGCCTGTCCGCCATTGCTTTGAATTTCTTCCTGCAGCTTTTTTAACCGGTCCTCGCGGCGGGCTGCCAGCACCAGCTTCGCGCCTTTCACTGCCAGTTCTTTTGCTGTCGCTTCCCCGATTCCGCTTGAAGCACCTGTAATAATAACTACTTTATCTTGAATATTCGACATCTTCACATCTCCCCTTTAATTTAATGGTTATATGCTTCATCCGTTACGGGTTCCAGCCACTCGGTGTCCCCGTTTTGGACATTTTGTACTGATCGCGATATGCGTAAACTAGCTGTCCGGTGCAGCGCCGTGCCAATGTTTTACACCTGGTGCAATCTTGACGACATCCCCGGTATGAAGTTCGCGGGCCGGTTTGCCTTCTTCCTGATAATAACCTCTGCCGCCCGTTACAAGCAGAATCGTGATCAGCCAAGGAGCTGTTCTTTGGCTGATGATAAAAAAGTAAGCCAGTAAGACGGTCCCAAATACGCCCCACCGGTAGCCGCTTTCCTGTTTCTTCATGTTCGTGATCCTCCGGCGATTTTTAGTAAAAAGCCGGTTTGTCGCCATCCGTATTTGGTTTATTGATGCCGACACTGTGGCGGACTTCCAATCCCGGTGTTACGGCTAATTTCACCACAAAAGCGGCAATGCTTTTTCGGGAAATTTCTGTTCCTTTGAACGGCTCGCCTTTTTGTGTAATTTCATAATCCACTTCGTCTTTATTTGTGAACCAGGCTCCCCTGATAATGGTGTAATCAAGATCGGATGCTTCTATGATATCGGCCGCTTTTCGGAATTCAAAAAGGTTGCTGCCGCACATTCTTTTATTCCATTCTCCGAACTTGCCCGGCACTTCGTCATAAATGCCTAAAGCATTAATCGCGATGAGTCTTTTTACACTTGTTTTTTCCATCGCTGCCACAATATTTTTGGTTGCTCTTACAATATCTGAGCCTATGTTAGAATAAACGACATCCTGCCCGGCCATCGCTTCTTTCAGTTTTTCAAGATCATTGACATCCCCTTCAATGATACGTTCCCGTTCCGGATTAACCATTTTCAGCCTGTGTGCATTGCGCAAATAAAGCGTCAGCTTCACGTCGGTTTCTTTCAGGAAAAGATCCCTTGCAAGACGTGAAATCCGGCCGTTTGCGCCCAAAATTAAAACATTCGTCATATCAGCCCTTCTTTTGTTTGTTTTTTTTGAAATGAACATTTATATAAAATTAAACATCTGTTCATAATTATAAGCAGAATTGGTATGCTTACAATTGTTAAATAACCGTAATTTGTATATTAATGAACAATCCATATAAAATTGTATATTTTTATTGGATAATCAAAGTTGCCGCATGCATTAAACCCAAAGTTATGAATTTGGTTTACTAACCCCAGGCTTTGGCGGACCCCCAATTCCGGGTTTAAAGCCAATTTCACAACCATGTCTGCAACACTTTTACGCGACACATCATGCCCTTTAAATGGCTCACCTTTTCGGGTAATTTCATAGCCGATTTCATCTTTGCTGGTAAACCATCCCGGCTTTAAAATTGTATAGTCGAGGTCTGAGGCTTCAATGATCTCGGCTGACGTTCGTATGGATCCAAGATACTGCTGTACCGCTCTCCTGGGACTTCACCATAAATTCCCATCGAACTGATCCAAATAAGACGTTTCAGGCCGGTCGTATCCATTGCTTTGACAACAGTTTTTGCCATTTGTTCCAATCTGCCGGCAAGATTGGCATAAACCACATCTTGCCCAATCATGGCTTCTTTTCGTTTTTCAATATCCAACACATCGCCTTCGATAATGCGGACGCGGTTAGGCTCAAGATGCTGCAGCCTCTTTGCGTTGCGCAAATAAAGCGTCAGCTGTGCATCAGTTTCGTTGAGGAATAATTCAATCGCATGGCGGGCAATGGACCCGTTTGCGCCAAGAATTAATACATTCGTAAAAGGTATGACCCCTTTTCACTTGTTCTAGAGTAGAGTAAAAACTGTGCCATTTATTATTTACCCGTCCGGTTTGCATAATCCGAACCTGCCNGATAGCGGTCCCCCGAAATTTTGATTTTTGAAAGCACATCGTTCAGATCCTTCAGTTCTTCAGGCGTCAGCTCAACGTCTGCGGCGCCCAAATTTTCTTCAAGGCGTTCCAGTTTGCGCGTGCCCGGAATCGGGACAATCCACGGTTTTTGGGCAAGCACCCATGCGAGCGCAATTTGGGCCGACGTTGCGTTTTTGCTTGCTGCAACCTTTTTGATGAGGTCAACCAAAACCTGGTTGGCTTCAATGTTCTCCGGTTGGAAGCGGGGGACGATGCTGCGGAAGTCAGACTCCGCGAATGTGGCATTTTTATGAATTGTTCCGGTAAGGAAGCCTTTTCCGAGCGGGCTGAACGGTACAAAGCCGATCCCTAGTTCCTCAAGTGCAGGGAGCAGTTCTTCTTCAGGGCTTCTCCACATCATGGAGTATTCGCTTTGGACGGCAGTGACCGGCTGAACCGCATGTGCGCGGCGGATCGTTTCCACTCCTGCTTCAGAAAGCCCCCAATTCCGGATCTTTCCTTCTTTAATGAGATCTTGAATGACGCCGGCCACTTCCTCGATCGGCACGTCCGGGTCAACGCGATGCTGATAGTACAGGTCAATCGTTTCAACCTGAAGCCGTTTGAGCGAGCCTTCGACGGACTTTCTGATGGTCTCCGGTTTGCTGTCAAGTACCTGCTTGCCATCTTTCATTTGGATGCCGAATTTGGTGGCAATGACGACTTTTCCCTTGTAAGGAGCAAGTGCTTCGCCCACCAGTTCTTCATTGATATACGGGCCGTATACTTCGGCGGTATCAAAGAAAGTCACCCCGCGGTCAATCGCTGCATGGATCAGCGAAATCATTTCTTTCTTATCTGCTGCCGGACCATATCCATGGCTCATACCCATGCAGCCAAGGCCGATTGTCGAAACTTCGAGCCCGCTTTTTCCTAATGTACGTTTTTGCATAATGGATCACCCTTTCAGGAGAAAGTTGAACATTGATATATTATTAAACATTTGTTTATAATTATAAACAGAAATAAGAGGTATACAATTGTTAATTGAGCTTAAATTGTTTATTAATGAACAAATCCATAAAAATTGTTCATAAAGCAGGGTGAATGTTTAGATGCCGAAAGTCGACAGGAGAATAATCAAATCACAGGAAGCGATTAAAAAAGCGTTGATTGAACTGATGGCTGAAAAAGGTTTTGATGCCGTGACCATACAGGATATTGCAGACAGGGCGGATGTCAGCCGGGGAACCGTTTATCTTCATTACGTAGATAAGTATGATCTGCTCGATAAGTTGATCGAAGAGCATATTCACGAAATGAAAAGAATCTGTGAAACGACAGCTGAAATGGAGTATGATGAAGCGAATCTGCCATGGTTCGAATACATTGAAAGCCATTATCAATTCTTTTCAACGATGATGGCGAGCAAAGGGGCGCGCCATTTCCGCACCCGTTTCCATGAGTTTTTGATGGAAGAGTTCAAGGATGAAGTGAATGTAAAAGAAGGAAAAAACCAGGGATTAAACGAAGATGTCATTCTACAATTCATTGTATCGTCATATGTAGGGATCGTGGAATGGTGGATTACGAATGGGATGCCTTATCCGCCGGAAGTGATGGCGCAGCAAATCGGGATTTTACTGGAGCGGAATTTGTAAACCCGGCAGATTTAAAAAAATGTTATATAAGCAGAGAAAACCCCGCCGGGGAAAATTGTGTTTGTCGGCGGGGCTTGGGGGATAGCCCTTTTCTATGAATGTATCATCATCTTTCCTTTTTTTTCCATTTCCCAGGATTCGTGTCATCCGGTATCACATGATTGATAATATCAAGGTAATGCTTCGCTTTTTCTTCCATATATTCAGCTGTTCGTTTCGCTTCTTCTAGCCGTTGCAGCGCAATTTCTTTTTGTTTCAGGATGATTTCATAGCGTTCTTCAATCGTAGCATCGCCTTCCAAACACAAATCTACATAAGTTTTGATGTCTTTCACGGACATTCCGCATTGTTTTAAATATTTTACGCCTGTAAGCCAATTGATGGATTCATCATCGAAAAGGCGGTTATTGTTTTTGTCCCGTTGTACGCTTGGGACCAAGCCCTTATCTGTATAATATCGGATAGTATGTTCAGTCAATTCAAGCAGCTGGGCCACTTCTTTCACTGTATACATGGCAATCCCTCCCCTTGAAAAAATTTTTCTGAATCACTTGACTTCGTGTTGCTCGAAGGTGCTAGGCTAATACTAGCACACGGATGTTAAAGTTGCAAAATGCGTCATCACATTAAAAGACAGGAGGATTTCAAATGCAAAAAGTCACTTTAAACAATGGCGTTGAAATGCCGATTCTTGGTTTCGGGGTTTATCAAATTGAGGATGCAGATCAATGTGAACAAGCCGTTTATGACGCCTTGATGACGGGTTACCGCCTGATTGACACGGCTGCCGCTTATATGAATGAAGAAGCGGTCGGCAGAGCCATTAAACGGAGCGGTGTGCCGAGGAAGGAATTGTTTGTTACGACAAAACTTTGGATTCAGGATGCCGGTTATGAGAGCGCCAAGAAAGCATTTGCGAAATCTCTGGAAAAACTGCAATTAGATTATTTGGATTTGTATTTGATCCACCAGCCGTTTAATGATTATTACGGCGCCTGGCGTGCGATGGAGGAATTGTACCGGGAAGGGAAAATCCGGGCAATCGGCGTCAGCAACTTCCAGATGGACCGCCTTGTCGATTTGATCTCCCATAACGAAGTTGTCCCTGCTGTGAACCAGATCGAGACCCATCCTTTCTGCCAGCAAATCGAGAGCGAGAAAGTGATGAAAGAGTACAATGTTCAGATCGAGTCATGGGGGCCTTTTGCTGAAGGTAGAAATAACATGTTCCAAAATGAAGTTCTGGTTTCACTGGCTGAAAAACATAACAAATCCGTTGCCCAGGTGATATTGCGCTGGTTAACACAAAGAGGCGTCGTTGCGATTCCAAAGTCTGTCCACAAGGAAAGAATCATTGAGAACTTCAATATCTTTGACTTTGAATTGGACAAAGAGGATATGGAAAAGATTGCTGCATTGGATACGAAGCAAAGCGTCTTCTTTTCACATCGCGATCCTGAGATTGTTAAATGGCTTACGAACGTGAAATATGATCTTTAAGCGGGCCGACTGTTTTTTAGCGGATATTCCTGATGCCATGCTGATTTGCCCTGCCTCCGGTTGCTGACAGCAGGGTAAGAGCATTTTGCCCTGCCTTTCCAGGTTATCGAGCGCCCTTCGTGTTTCTTCCATTGGTGTGTTTTCATCAAAGTTGTAGACAATAAACAAAACAACCAAAATGGATTCAATATTTTTGTCTGTATTTTATTGACCGNTTCGGTTTATGGNTNTATAATAACATAAACCGAATCGGTCAATTTATTTATTCGAGGTGGTTTGATGGAGAAATTTTTGAGTTTGCCCGAAGAAAAGCAAAACAAAATTGTGGATGCCGCACTTACCGCTTTTGGAAAGAACGGATATAAAAAAACATCGGTGAGCGACATTGCTGCTGAAGCCGGCATTTCAAAGCCGATGATCTTTCATTACTTTGGCACCAAAAAAGACTTATACCTTTATTTAATCCGGTTGTGTGGGGACACAATAATGAAAGGAATCAATGAAAAATTTGACCCGGGCGTCACTGATTTCTTTGACAGGATTAAGCTTGCGGGTGACATAAAATTGCAGGTGATCAAAAAGCACCCTGCTATTTTATCTTTTTTAACAAGTATGTTTTTTGAAAAGGATGAAGAAGTAAGACCTGATATTAATGCCTTTCTGGGCGATAAAGAAATTGAAAGCTTCCGCAATAAGGTTGCGATTGACGGGATTGATGCTTCTAAATTTAAAGACGGTGTGGATCCAAATAAAGTCTTGAAAATGCTGGTTTGGATGTCTGAAGGTTGGTTCAATCATTTTCAAACGTTGGAAAATCCGAATATCGAAGCTTCATACGAAGAATTGATGGACTGTATGGAACTGCTTAAAAATGCTTTTTATAAATAAAAGTTCAGGGGGAACCACGCATGAATGTAATTGAAATCAAGAATCTTACGAAACAGTATGGCAGGTCTAGGGGGATCATTGATGTGAATTTAAATGTTGAACAGGGCGAGATTTTCGGTTTCATTGGCCCGAATGGCGCGGGAAAATCGACAACAATCCGGACATTGCTTGGTCTGATTCATCCCACAAGCGGTCAGGCAACGATCTTCGGCAAAAGTTGTTTCGAACATCCAGAAGTCAGAAAAGAATTGGGCTATCTCCCTTCAGAAGTATTTTACTACGACAGCATGAGAGTGATTGACCTGCTCAAATACTCAGCCAGTTTTTATAAAAAAGACTGCACAAAACGGATTCATGAACTTGCGGAAATCATGGACCTTAATCTGAAAAAGAAAATTAATGATCTTTCATTTGGCAATAAGAAAAAAGTCGGGATTGTACAGGGTCTGCTGCACGAACCGAAACTCATCATCCTTGATGAACCGACAAGTGGGCTTGACCCGCTCATGCAGCAGAAGTTTTTTGAACTCATCAGGGAAGAGAACAAAAAAGGTGCAACGGTGTTCTTTTCCTCGCACATTCTGACCGAAGTCCAGAAATTATGCGACCGGGTTGCCTTTATCAAAGAAGGGCGGATTATTAAACTGGAGAAAATCAGCACGCTGCAGGAGAACAACTACAAGAGAATCAGCATTGAAGTGAAATCAAAGATTCCGCAAGAGATCCAGCATGTGGATGGTGTGAGTGACTTTAAAGTGAAGGGGAATGCCGTAAACTTCATCTACAGGGGTAATATGAACGCCATGATCAAAATCATTGCAGAAATGGATCTCGCCAATATTTCCATCGGAGAACCGGACCTTGAAGAAATTTTCATGCATTACTATGAAAAGGAGAATTGAGCGATATGAATATGTATTGGCATGAACTCAAGTCTCTAAGAAAATCAACCATTCTATGGGCATGCGCCATCATTGCACTGGCTGCGCTATTTCTTTCCGTTTATCCCGGGGTGGCAAAAGATGCGGAGGATTTTAAAAAATTACTGACCGGGTATCCGCCGGCGATAAGAGCCATGCTCGGCGTAAATCTGGACTATTTTTCATCTATATTGGGGTTTTATTCGATGGTTTTTTCCTTTATTTTGTTGTGCGGCGCGATCCAAGGTATGCATGTCGGAATTTCGATTTTGTCGAAAGAATCACGGGAGCGGACAGCAGATTTTTTGCTTGTCAAACCCGTTTCACGTCCGGCCATTGTCAGCGCCAAACTTTTGGCCTCGATCACGATGCTTCTGGTTACGGATATCGTATTTTATGCAGCTTTATCCATCCTGGTCCGGCTTGTAAATACAGGAAGTTATGATGAGAAAACTTTCTTTTTGATCAATTTAACCCTATTATTTATGCAGCTTATCTTTTTTTCAATCGGGATGTTCATATCGGTGTTCTTCAATAAACTCCGGTCGGCACTTCCCATTTCACTTGGTGTTGTTTTCGGGTTTTATATTATCGGAGTGCTGATTTCGACCGGGAAAAACGAGAAACTCGTCCGCTATCTGTCGCCTTTCAATTACTTTAATACGGCTTATATCATAAATCATACAGCGTATAAGTTTTCATATCTCATTACAGGGGCGGCCATTTTTCTGATTGCAATCGCAGCTAGCTACGTTATTTATACCAAAAAGGATATCCATGCGGTAAACTGAAACGCATGCATGAGGAGGAGCCTGACAATGAATATTTTTTTAATGGAAATGAAGGCAACCCTGAAAGCATTGCTCATCTGGAGTATTTGTATGTTTCTCGGGATTCTCAGTGGAATGACCAAGTATACGACTTATTCTTCCGGAGGGGCCGCAAGCGAAGCTTTAAACAAGCTACCGCATTCCATGAAGGCGCTATTTGGGATGTCGTCCTTTGATGTGACATCGATGGGCGGTTTCTACGCATTCCTTTTTCTGTATATTGAACTCGCGGCTGCGGTCCATGCTGTGCTGCTGGGAAGCGGTATTATTGCAAAAGAAGAGCGTGATAAAACGACGGAGTTCCTGATGGTAAAGCCGGTATCAAGAAACACCGTTATCACCGCAAAGCTTTTTGCCGCGCTGGTGAATGTAATCATCATCAATCTTGTTACCTTAGTTTCCTCGATCCTATTGGTTTCAGCTTATAATAAGGGAAAAGATATTACGGGAGAAATCGTCCTGTTTCTTTTGAGTATGTTGATCATCCAGCTGGTATTTCTAACGCTTGGAGCGATGCTTTCGGCTGTGATGAAAAATCCAAAAGCTTCAGGATCAATTGCTGCTGCAATCTTGTTTGGCTCGTTCGTGATCAATGAAATCACAAATTTGGCCGATCACCTTGACGCGTTAAATATTCTTTCTCCCTTTAAATATTTTCCTTATCAAGATATTGTGAACGGGGACGGCCTAAATATCATTGAGGTGGTACTTACGCTTCTTCTCGTTGCTGCTTTTTCTGTATCGACCTATTTCTTTTACCAGAAACGGGATTTAAATATATGAATAGCACAAATTTCACATCCCTTTAGCAATGATCATCAGCAAAAAAGGGGGTATCCCTGGTCTATTTACCGACTTTTGCGGCACCCCTTTTTTCTTTTATGACCCACCCGGATCTCATCTAGTTCTTTTTTTCGATTTGTTAATCGCTCATACCTTGAAATATGGGCTTTTACCCTTGCCACCAGTCCATTCGGATTGAACTGGCCTACCCGTTCCGAATCCAGACTTGTAGCCGGCTCGTCCCGCTGTCAATTCCGATTTTACGATCACCCCGTCCGCATCTGTATTCAGGACAAGATCATCCGCCTTTAAATTCCGGATTGAAGAACTGTCACCAAACGCCAGTCCGTTCGCCAAACCGGTAACGAAAAACACCAAAAATATGGCAATCATAATGAGGATGATCAAAGTGTATCGAAGTTTTGAATGCTTGAATTCTTTCAATGCCAAAAACATGTTTACCTTCCTTGTTTTTTGGGACCATCCGGGAACCATCCTGATTTCCATCTCTTTCGTTGACGACACCATCTTAACCGGAAGATCTTAACGCGCTCTTATCCACTTCTTAAATAGATTTGGTAAATATAAATTTACATTTTATTAAAATATATATTGATTTTAACCATATTTAGTAATAATATTATTACTAATAGAAGAGGTGAAGGGCATGATTGAAGAAATTGCAAATGAATACATTGCTTTAATTCCAAATGTATTCCGCAGTTTCAGCGAATTAAACATGGATGCGACAGAATTATCGCATATGCAGAACCATGTCATTGAATTTATGTACATGCAAAAAAAGCCTTTGAATCTAAAAGACATCAGCACCGGGCTGGGGATTGCAAAGCAACAGCTGACAAAAATCATAAAGGATTTAGAAATGGACGGTTATCTCGTGAAAGAGTCTGATCCGGGGGATAAACGTGCCGTATTGGTTTCATTAACGCAAAAAGGCAGGGAAATCCAAGATAAGAAATGGTTAAAGGTATACGAAAACTTCAGCAATCATTTGGCGAAGCTAAGTGACGAGGAGAAGCTCGATTTAAAATTTGCACTCCATAAAACGAATGTATTGTTAAAAAAGATAGGGGATTGAAGAGAAGGAAAAAATACCCATGGCTGACAAAAATCACAAAATTCATTTACATGATGAAAAAGAAACGTTGCTAATTACTTTGTATGCAAAAGCTTTGGACAACCGATTAAAACACCCGATTTTACATGATCAAAAAGCAGAAGAAATATTGGGCATGATTGACTATGATTTTGAAAAGCTAAAGGATTTTGGCAATGAGATCATGGTCGCCAGGGCGAAACAATTTGATGTATGGCTGCAAAAATTCCTTAAAACCAATCCAAATGCAACGGTATTGAATCTTGGCTGCGGGTTGGATACAAGAATTTCAAGGATTCACCCGCCATCAACTGTCCGCTGGTTTGACATCGATTATCCGGAAGTGATTGAAATCCGCAAAAAATTCTTTTCCAATCAACCCGGATATGAAATGGTTCCGTCTTCCGTTACCGATCCGGGTTGGTTGGAAAACATTCCGGACAATAATCCTGTGATGATTATTGCGGAAGGGATGCTGGAGTATCTTACAGAAACGGAAGTCAAAACCTTGCTGAACCGGCTGACAGATCACTTCTCCAATGGGCAAATTGCGTTTGATGTGATGAATACATTTGCGGTACATGCCGGAAAGAAAAACTTACATGAAACAACAGGTGCCGAACATAAATGGGCAGTTGACCATATTGGGGATTCCGATAAACTCAATCCTGACATGAAAAGAATGGCGAATGTCTCTGTCATGGGGACAAAGTACATCCGCAAGCTTCCTCTGAAATCCCGCCTGCTTTTTCGTTTCATGTATTTCATTCCGAATTTCAGAAATATGATGCGCCTGCTTTTGTATAAATTTTGAAGCTCATGCTATATCTAAATCGGGTTTATACAGAAAAACTCGCCAATCTCATTGAATGGCGAGTTCGCCTTGCTTTTTTACGCGGGATCCTAAAACCTTATAAAACATCCTTCCTCGTATCGATCACGCCATGCACGGGGATAAAGACGTCATAACCAGCGCATAATAGCCCTCCAATGCCGCCAATCTCTTTTCCCCGACAAGAGCCACCTTTTCCAGGGTTAAAACTTGTTCACGAAGAGCTTCCACGCCTTCGCCCATTATCCGGAACGGGCGGCGCCTTTCTCTCGTTGGAAGCGCTTTGATACATCCTTGTTTTTTTTTAACTGCGCGATCGCACCATACAATGTCCCCGGTTCCATGGGGTTCCGCTAAATGTCCTGATGTCTTCCATCATGGCATATCCAAGCTTTGGACCGTCTGCCAGGCCCGGAAGTAAAGGTATGATGCATCAGAAAAACGGACTAATTCATTTTTTTCATTAGAGTGCCTCCACCATGATTCAGTTATACTTCGTAAGTACAACGGGAATAATAAATACCTGGTTTCTAAAGTCAATATTTTTCTTNAAGAAGTCCCGACAGCGCTAAAGGTTCTGCNAAAAAAATAACCGGTTCGCCGNTTTAAACGTTTTTCTCAGTATGGTTCGGCTGCCTAGTGGAAANCATTAGAANTAAACAATCATGGAGGCTGAAATATGTCTAATCATTTACTGACTTATTCATTTCTGATTTTATCATTCCTGCTGTTCAATATTGGAACTTACTTTGTGCCGAAAAGAATCAGCAAAATTGAAGTGCATGCGACCGGATTATTTTATATGATTATCGAGCTTTTATTGGAATTATTTCTAATAAAAAAACTAGATTGGTATGGTTATTTTCATGCGCCTATTCAATGGATACAACTTTTCGTGATCTTTGGAATGTATGGGGCAGGCGTTTTGATCATTAATGCCTACCCTTTTCACAAAGGTTTCATGTCAAAAGCTTTTTATTATGTTTATATGACGGCCTTCTGGACGTTTTATGAATGGTTGGCTGTTAAGGCCGGCATGCTGAATTACCATCATTGGAAAATCCTTTATTCCGCCATTGTTTACCCTTTCCTTTTTTATTTGGGAATAGCACATATTTACCTCATCAGGCGTCTGCTAAAATAACGCTATTGCTTGTAACCATTTTAGGCTCCCATTTCTTAAAGGGTATGGGAAGATTTGTAAATTTCCGGCTGTAAAAGGACAAGAGGGGGATGATTCATTCGAATTTGAGGTGCTTGGAAAAGAATGAAGCCAATGAAGTAACAGATACACGTTGGGAGCCTAGACAAATGGAAAAACCATGGTTGGAGAAATTGCAGGCGTATAAAAAAGCGATTACAAGACTCTTTAGGGAGATGCAGGTGGGTAATATTGGCCGCTTACAATTTACAATAAAGAAGATTACTTTTGCGGAATCGGGATATTAATTTTTACCATTATGGAGAATATACCGACTATTTGAAAGCTTGACTTCTCAGGCGGATACAAATCATAAATCAGAAATTTAAGAAGCAATCACCTTTTCTAAAACCAAAGGCATAAAAAAACACCGAAATTTCGGTGCTCAGGTTTTTCCATCTAAATTCATTTAAGCATTTTTATATCTCTAGCCATAGTGCTTTTAATGCTTGTCGATTTTAAATCAATGTAACATTTTTCAAATTTGCTTTATATCCCTTTAAAAGCGCATATGTTAATTTATCCATCTTCGCCCCATCAAAAACAGCTTTTTTTACATCAGTTTTGAAGGAAACATTGTAGAATGTCGCATTTCTAAATGAGGTTCCCTTTAATCCGGTATGTTTAAAAATGGTTCCTCTGAAAATTTGATTACCAAAACACACTCCAGATAAATCTGAGCTGTTGAAATTGGTATGATCCATGATGCAGCCATTAAAGCTGGATCCCTTTAAATCAGATTTTATCATCTTTTCCCTTTTAATAAGTATTGCTTATCTCCATTTCCCGGTTAGTACCTCTGTCCGGTCTGTTGCCGGGGCAGGGGTGCGTGACAAACCGGAAATTTCGGTATACATTTCCGGAGTCATGTTAAAATCGGCAGCTGCTAATGAATCTTCCAATTGGCTTACATGACGCGCGCCGATGATCGGGGCTGTCACAGCGGGATTCGCCATGACCCAGGCAACCGCTAATGTTGCAGGTTTCACATCATGTTCCTGTGCATAGCGGGTGAACTTTTCAGCCGTCACAAAATCTTCTTCGGCGCCGTAACGGTCACGGTAGCGGGCATCTTCTATAATCCGGCCGTGTTCAGGACGTTTGTTGACCCCGTATTTACCGGTTAATAAACCGGCGCCAAGCGGGCTGTACGTAATGACGCCTATTTGTTCAGACCTGGCCATCGGCAATATTTCCACTTCAGCCTGGCGTTTTACAAGATTATACATCGGCTGGATCAGTTCAAAGCGCGCCAGCTGTTCTTTTGCGGAAATCCCTAATGCCTTGCTGATTTGCCAGGCCGCCCAGTTGCTGACAGCGGGATAGAGAATTTTGCCCTGCCGTTGCAGGTCATCAAGTGCCCTTAGTGTTTCTTCCATTGGCGTGTTCTCATCAAAATCATGGACAAAATAAAAATCAATATAATCCGTTTTTAAGCGTTTCAGGCTGGCTTCAACCCCTTGTATGATGTGGCGCCGGGATAAGCCCTGTGCATTCACATCGGCACCTGTCGGCCAAAACACTTTCGTCGTCAGCACGATCTGGTCGCGTTCATGCGCGATGCATTCTCCTAAAATTTCCTCGGCGCGCCCCCCGTTGTAAACATCGGCTGTATCGAAGAAGTTGATGCCGGCTTCCCGGCATCGTTGATACATGGCTTTTGATGTTTCTTCATCTGCGTTTCCGCCGAAAGACATCGTGCCGAAACATAAATTTGAAACTTTAATGCCTGTTTTTCCTACTGTGCGGTATTCCATTATGAATCCTCCCGATTGTCAGTAAATTGTATTACAAACGATCATTCTCATCAGCTGCCTCTGGACTAAGATTAACGAAACCCTACGATTTGATGCGGTACATACGGCTCTTCGAGAAATGCCATTTCTTCAGGCGTTAACTTAACCGAGAGCGCCCCTACGGCATCCTCGAGATGAGAGATTTTCGTCGCACCAATTATAGGGGCGGTTACCGGTTCTTTTTGCAACAGCCAGGCAAGGGCGATATGAATGCGGGGAACGCCGCGTTTTTCAGCGAGTGAGGCAACCCGTTCCACGACCAGCCGATCTGCATCAGAGGTCTTATCGTATTTCATTTTCTGGACTTCGTCTGTTTCGGAACGAAGTGTTGTTTCCGACCAATCACGCGTCAATCTTCCGGATGCGAGCGGGCTGTACGGTGTCACCGCTATTTTTTCTTCTTTGCAAAGCGGCATCATTTCCCGCTCTTCTTCGCGATAAATAAGGTTGTAATGATTTTGCATGGACACAAACCGGGTCCAGCCGTTTTTCTCTGCCACGTGCAATGCCTTTTGGAACTGCCATGCCGCCATGGAAGAAGCGCCAATATACCTTGTCTTTCCCGCCTTCACCACATCATGCAAAGCTTCCATCGTTTCTTCAATCGGGGTATTGTAATCCCAGCGGTGGATGATATAAAGGTCTACATAATCGGTTCCGAGCCGCTTCAGGCTTTTATCGATTTCGCTCATGATCGCCTTACGGGAGAGCCCTGCGCCATTGGGACCTTCATGCATTCGTTGATGTACCTTTGTTGCAATGACAATTTCATCACGATTGGCATAATCCTTCAGTGCCCTCCCAAGGATTTCCTCGCTTGTCCTCATTGAATACACATTCGCCGTATCAAAAAAATTGATGCCAAGCTCAAGGGCTTTTTTTATAATCGGGCGGCTGTGTTCTTCATCGAGCACCCATTTATGAATCCACCGTTCAGCTACACCGAAGCTCATACAGCCGAGGCAAAGCCGGGATACGTCCAGGCCTGTATTTCCAAGTTTCACATATTCCATTTGATGATTCCTCGCTTTTCAATAATGTAAAACTATTCAGTAAATGACGGGCAAACAGAGAGGCAAATGGGATTCGTTTTTTCATCATATTGTCTCTTCATTTATCGCTGTAATTCATTGCCCGGAAAGGATCGGGGAGCTGTTTCGTTTAGAAAAACATCGTATAAAATCATTCGCTTTTATTCATAAAAAGCATACCTTCTTTTTCAAGGTATGCTGAACAGGAAGTTAACCAGTTGTATCGGCGCTTTACTCAGTCTTCCGCGTAAATTTCCTTCGCCAGATTGAAGGCGGACCAGGCTTTCGGCCAGCCGGTATAAAAGGCTAAATGGGTAATGGCTTCTGCTATTTCTGCTTTGGTGACGCCATTTTCCTTTGCTTTGTTTAAGTGAACTTTTAATTGTTCAAAGTTACCGCCCGAGATCAGGCAGGCGACTGTGATTAAACTGCGGTCGCGGGCGGAGAGTTCGGCTTCACGCGACCAGACTTGGCCGAACAGCACATCATCATTCAACTCTGCAAATTTAGGGGCAAAATCCCCAAGCAATTCGCGTCCGGCCGTTTGCTTTTGAAATGCCATTTTAAACATCCTTTCCTTTTTAGTGATCAAAGAACTTGCTTCGTCGGGCGGATTAATATTTCACTGATGGCGACATTTTCCGGTGTACCGATGGCATAGGCGACGGCATCCGCAACTTGTTCTGAAGTAAGTCCGAACCCGGGCGTACGTTGGTTATTTTTTACCCGTTCACGATTTTTAGGGTCATTAATCGTTGTATAAAGTTCGGTATCGACTGCGCCTGGTGAAATAATCGTTGACCGGATGTTATTTTCCCTTTCTTCCTGGCGCAGCCCTTCCATGATCGCGCGGACGGCAAACTTAGTGCCGCAGTAAACAGCGGATCCCGGATAAACGAGGTGCCCGGCTACGGAATCGGTCGCAATAATATGGCCGGATTGCTGTTTTTTCATGATCGGCAGTACAGCGGCGATACCGTTCAGCACACCCATGATGTTGATGTCCAGCATTTGCCGCCATTCATTGCGGCGGAGCTCGCTTAAATTGGCAGTCGGCATAATCCCCGCATTATTAAACATGACATCAATGCGGCCGAACTTGTCCATCGCCAGTTTAGCGAGGGCTTCCATATCTTCCGGTTTGGTTACGTCGGCTGCTTGATAATAGATTTCCGCATCCTGCAAAGACTCAGCCAATTGTTTTAACCGCTCCACACGGCGTGCACCGATTACAAGTTTGGCGCCTTCTGTTGCCAGACGGCGAGCAGTGGCTTCACCGATACCGCTTGAGGCGCCGGCAATGATGACAACTTTATCTTTTAATGATGCCATTTGCAATTTCCTCCTTACAAAAAATCAATATTGATTGATTAATCAACATCTGTTTATAATTATAAAAGGAACAGGAAAACTTTCAATGGTTAAAATGATAGAATTTGTTGATTATTGCACAAATAAATCGAAATTGTTGATAAACTCTAGGAAAGTTAGGTGGCGAAATCGTGGATAGAAGAGTCCTGAAATCCCAGGCAGCGATTAAAAATGCTTTAATTGAACTGATGGCTGAAAAAAATTTTGATGACATTACCATTCAGGATATTGCCGACAGAGCGGATGTAAACCGGGGAACCATTTATCTTCATTACGTGGATAAATTTGATCTGCTCGACAAGCTCATTGAAGAACATATTGACATGCTACGGAAGCTGTGCGAGGACACAGCCGATATGAGTTTCACCGATGGGGAATGGGTCTGGTTTGATTACTTTGAAAAAAATTATTTATTCTTCTCAACGATGCTGGAGAGTAAAGGCGCCCCTTATTTCCGTACCAGGTTTCTTCAATTAATTGTCGAAGAGTTAAAGGGGGAAGTGGATGCGGCAGAAGAAAAAAATCAGGGGTTAAGCAAAGATGTCGTCATCCATTTCTTTGGTGCGGCCATTGTAGGGATCGTGGAATGGTGGGTGTCAAACTGCATGCCTTATCCGCCCCGGGAAGTGGCAGAACAAGTGGGAAAATTGCTGGACCGGAATTTTTAAGGATCAAGGGCGTTTGAGCTTTTCGGCGAGGGCATGTTTGTTTTTCCAAAAAAGCAGGGAAAAGTTGCCAAGCCAAATCCAATGGATAAAGCCGGGGTAGTGTTTCCAAAACAAATAAACTGCCAAAAGCAGGAACCCGACGGTCGTTTGGATGCCATCTTCATTGCTTGTGGTTTTTTTACCCTTTTTCATGATTTTCGTGATAACGTACAGGGACGCAAGGATCAGGGCATAGGTAAGCGATGCGCGGAACTTCGTCAAGGCGCTCCAAACGCCGAAGCTGACGGCAAGGCTTTTTCCGCCGTTCCCTTTTAAAAAAGGGGANAAGGCATGGCCGAAAACAGGGGCAAGGNCAACGGGAACCAGCCCGATGATGTATAAAATTTTGTGTAAAGCATTTTGCTAGAACAAAAGAAAAAAGGTAGGGTATTCTCTGATTTGGACCACAACACATTCCAGAGAAAGGAGTACCCTACCTATGTCTAAAAGAAGTATACCGAATGTCGACTGGGCAAATCAACTGGAAAATGCCATTCGTCAGTTTGTAAAAGAAAAATTAGAACTGATTATGCGGGAAGAAATCAAAAATTTCCTCGAAATCGAACAGGCTGGAACACCGAATATGAGAAACGGCTACTATCAGCGAAATCTAGATACGCAATATGGCCGGATTGAGGGTCTTTTGGTTCCAAGAGATCGAAACGGGGAATTTCAAACACAGTTGTTTGCCCCTTACCAACGGCACACCGGCTGGCTGGAGGAAGCAATCATTCGGATGTATCAAAGTGGCATGAGTACACGGGAAATTGGCAAGTNNATCGAACGAATTCTAGGAAGCACCTATTCTCCTGCGACGATCAGCCGGATTACCGATGTCGTTAAGGAAGACATCGAGAAATGGCACGCTCGTCCACTACACCAACGTTATTCGGTCTTATATTTGGACGGCTTGTACGTGAAACTTCGCCGGGATACGGTAGAGAAAGAAGTTATTTATGTGGTATTAGGGGTGAACGAAGAAGGGTATCGTGAAATTCTTGATTTCTTCGTAGGAGGACAAGAAAGCGCCTATGTATGGCAGGAGATTCTCCAACAGCTCTACCAAAGAGGCGTCAAGGAAGTGCTTCTTGGCGTCTTCGATGGCCTTCCGGGGCTGGAGGAAGCCTTTAAGGCGGTTTATCCGAAAGCCGATGTGCAGCGCTGTGTCGTGCACAAAGTCCGCAACACCCTCAGCCGTGTTCGGAAAAAAGATCAATTCGAAATGGCGGAGGACCTGAAACTCATTTATCGTTCTCCGAATAAAGAAATCGCATTGGAGATGTTTCAACAGTTTCAATCCAAATGGTCTCACAAATACCCAAGGGAAGTCCAATCTTGGGCCAATGAGTTGGATGTCCTTCTCACCTTTATGGACTATCCAAGCAGTATTCGAAGTGTGATTTATACGACCAATGCCATCGAACGAACGATCAAGGAGATTCGGAAACGTCTAAAACCGATGAACAGTTTGAGCAGTTTAGAAGCCGCGGAAAAAATCGTGTATTTGACGATCCAAGACTTTAATGAGAAATGGGCAGAGCGAAAGCTGCGAGGATTTGCCGAAGCGCAGGAAGCCCTCCAGCGAATGTTTGAAGAACGTTACAATTAACCAAATACTGTAAATAACAAAGTAAGGGGATGCTCCCTTTCCGCACAGGAGACAGAATATTCTGTCTCCTGTGCGGAGGAAACCGACTCCTTATCCATTCTAAATCCATTCAGAGATACCCTATCTATCTTACATTACACAAAATTCTTGACGGTACCG
>JGI26050J44790_1000248_pt1 | contig 22295 bp, 19 predicted proteins | sample HigsolmetaGSP12D_FD_44790 | JGI IMG/M metagenome (IMG submission 44790) | reverse complement strand
CCTCACAGTGGACACCCTTGCTCTTGGCTAATGGTTGGTCACTACCTACCCCCATAGCGGACTTTCACCGCCTAGTTAATCGCCATGCACGGCGCACCTAAAAATAGTCGACCAAGTATATTGGTCGACCTGTATATCCTACTGTTTTAATGAATGATTCTTCTTACATTTCCATTAAACGCTTTAGCCCAGTAGCCGCTTGACATATTGGCTATTGCGATACCAGTTGAACTTTGAGAACCGATAAAGCTTCCATTTCCTAAATAAATACCAACGTGACCATTGGTTCTGCCATCTGTATTAAAGAATACAAGGTCACCTGGACGCATGTCACTCGGACTCACTTTCGTACCTTGTCCAACGAGTACTCCCGTTGAGCGTCCAACAGAAATACCGGCTTGAGCAAATGCCCAATTGACAAATCCAGAACAATCAAAAATGCCATTCACAGGATCAGCTTTACCGAACCCATAAACAGAATTGCCAATAAATTGCTTACCAACAGAAATTACCGTACTTACTGCATTCCCACCGCTTACCGTTGGAACAGATGATGAACGAGCCGGTTTATTTCCTTTAGCAACTGCTGTTTTACTGCTTGTATTATTTGTACTTGCTGTTACTGCCGCTTGAAGAGCCGCCTTTTGAGCAGCCTGTTCAGCAGCAAGTTTTTGTGCCAAAAGTTGTTCACCCTCTGTTGCCAATTGTTTCTTAATGGATTCAGCTTGGGCTTTTTGCTCAGCGATCTGACTTTGCATATCTTTCATTTCAACTTTCATTTCATTAAGTTTATTTAATTCATCTCGTGCTGCTTTTTCAGTTTCCTCAATTGCTTTTTTGTCTTCTTCTTGTTTTGCAATTAAATCTTGATCTGCTTTTGTTAAAGTTGAAATAGCACTTGCACGACTGATGAAATCTTCAAAATCAGTAGCGCCGAGCAAAACTTCCAAATATCCTAATGGTCCGCCACCAGCCTGCATAACACGAAGTCGATTCTTTATTTGTTCTTCTCGTTTTTCCATTTGTTCCTGAATGGCTGCTTTTTCAGCTTTTAACTTTTCTATTTTTGCTTGAGTGGCCGCAATTTTTTCTGTTGTCTCCTTCATAACTTTTTGATTCTCTGCGATCGCCTGTTCTAATCTAGCAATCTGTTGATTAATTTTTGCCTTTTGTGCCTCATTTTGCATAATTTTGCTTTGAATTGAATTGCCTGTTTCTGCATATGTATATGTTGGTACCGATGAAAAAGCACCAATTCCAAGTACAATTGTTGCACTCAGTGCTGTAAGCGGCTTCTTCAAGATAATAACCACCTTTACTTATTGAGTCGATTTCTGTCTATTATTCTACACGAGTCTAGTTTCATTCCTTTTACTATTATATTACAATTATATTTCAATTGATTTTCCATTCTATTATTTTTAGCTTGAATTCATAAATTAACAGTTTAGGAAACTAGAAATTGAAGAAATTTTTACTTTCCTATTAGCCAATGAAAAAGCCTGGTCACACCAGACTTTTTATGAAAAACTCTTCATATAATGCTTGTACTGCTTTCTTTTCATCAGATGCTTTTACACCAAACATCATGCTGACTTCCGATGAACCTTGGTTAATCATTAAAATATTTACTCCGCTTCTTGCAAAAGCTGCAGCAGCACGAGACATTGTTCCGATCGCTTGCCGCATTCCTTCACCGACAATCATAATCATTGCTAAATCATGTTCAATATGTACTTCATCGGCATGTAATTCAGTTTTTATCCGTTCAAGAACTTTTCGTTCCGTTACTAAATCTAGCTGATTTTGTCGTAAAATAACTGAAATATCATCAATTCCAGATGGCGTATGTTCATATGACAAATGGAAATCTTCCAAAATTTTCAGAAGCCGACGACCAAACCCTATTTCTCTATTCATTAAAAATTTATTAACATAAATATTACTAAAACCGGTATCACTGGCTATTCCTACAACCGGACCGTTCTGGTTATTCCGATGATGAACAATTTTCGTCCCTGGATGATTTGGGTTATTTGTATTTTTTATATTAACCGAAACACCGGCACGAAAAACAGGAATAAGTGCCTCATCATGGAATACGCCAAAACCACCGTAAGATAACTCTCGCATTTCTTTGTAAGTAATTTCATGAATTTCCTTCGGGTTGTTTACAAAATTCGGATTAACAGTATAAACGGCATCGACATCCGTGAAATTTTCATAAACGGTTGCTCCAACGGCACTGGCCAAGATCGAACCAGTTATATCCGACCCTCCACGGGAGAATGTTACAATTTCACCGTTTTTTGAATAACCGAAAAACCCTGGAAATATCAAAATTCCGGATCTATCACCAAGTTTTTTCAATTGTTCATATGCTTCGGGGAGCACTTGGGCATTTCCTGGTTCATCAGTTAAATACAAACCAGCTTCTTTCGGATTTACATAGTGAGCTTCCACACCACGTGATTGAAAATAAGCGGCAATCAACTTAGCGCTGTTATCCTCTCCGCTTGCCTTTACTGCATCCATAAACCGACAAGCATTTGTTCGATCACCATGCAAAATTTCTTGTAAATCATTAGCGATCCGATCAATAATATGTTCGGATACCCCCAGTTCATGAGCAATTTCTGCATAACGATCAACAACAGCCAGAAAAGCACCTTTCCCATTTCCTGTTTTACAATATTCTTCCCCGCATTTAATTAATAGATCTGTAACTTTTATATCATCCCTTTTTCTTTTTCCGGGTGCTGAGACGACAATAATTTTTCGTTCAGGATCTGCTGTAACAATTTGGAAAACCTTTTTTATTTGTTCAGCTGACGAAACAGAAGTCCCGCCAAATTTTACAACTTTCATGAAAATTTCCACCACCATTTTTCTACCAAAAATTTCTATGAATCTTATTATCGCTTGAATTTTGTTTGATTGCAATTCTTTTTTTAAACTTTCTCTCTTTTTGATTAATATAATCTCTTGATATAGATCGTTCTCTTTTAAAGGAAGGTTAAATCTTGTAGATTGTGCCGTAAAAGAATAGTTTAAAACGGTTTTATCCTTAACTGAAGAAAATCACGTCGATATTTTCAGGAGGAAAATATTTGTTTTGTGGCTGAGATGGGGCCCATCAATACTTTGTGTTGAAAATCTTGTTTTTCTGTCGATAGAATTTACTCTTGTCACCATTATGTTGTGAATAGCGCTATTTTTTTATGAAGACGAAAACTCATCCAGCTTTGGGATGCGAAACTTAAGAATATCATAACTTTAAGCAACTTTGACCTATGATAAATGATTAAACACTGCAATATTAAGACTGCCCAGATGGACAGTCTTATTTCTTATAACTTTCAAATATCTCTTTTACCGCATTTACCACTATTTTGCCTTCTCCTTGGATACTTTCCATCATGATAGCGACGAGTAAATCTTGTGAATCGGTATTATAGGCGACAAACCAACCGTTTTCTTCTGCTTGTTCTCCTTGAGTTGTTTTACCCACTTCCGCTGTCCCTGTTTTTCCAGCAAGCGGTAAATTATCCATATTGGCAAGATGTCCTGTTCCTCTTGAGTTTGCCACAACTTCACGTAAATCTTCAGCTATTGTCTTTACTGTATTAGTCGATATTACACTTTTTTTCCAAATTTGAGAATGCTTTTCCTCATTTAACAAAATCGGTTTAATCATACTTCCATTATTGATAAAAGCGGTATATCCAGCTGCCAAATGTACGACATTTATTTGGACTTCCCCTTGACCATAACCGGAGTCTGCTAATAAAACATCACCATTTAATTTACCGTCGTTAGAAATTTGCGATGCTTTTAACGGATAAGTAAAAGGAATTTCCTCAGCAAAACCAAATTTTTTCAGTCCGTTTATAAACGAATCCGCTCCAATATCCAATGCTGTTTGGGCAAAATAAATATTATCTGATAATACAAATGCGTCCTTTAAATTAACAGGTTTTCCTGGGTCCGTTACCCGTGTAACAAAATAGCCGCCCCAAGATGAATCTTTTTGCCATTGTTTAGATTTGATATTCCGCGTTTGTTCAGGCGTAATTTTTTTTGTTTCCAGACCGATGGCAGCGGTAAAAGGCTTCATAACCGAACCCGGCGTTTGTGGATAAACAAAGCGATTTAACAATGGCTGTAACGGATTTTCTTCTATTATTTTTCTTTGACCTGCAGATAAATACATATATTCATTTGGATTAAATGATGGGCTAGAAACCATCGCCAACATTTCACCCGTTTTTGGATTCATGGCAACGGCTGTTCCCGCTTTGCCGTTAAATTTTTCCATGATCTCCTGTTGTAAAGTACTATCTATTGTTAATTGAATATTTTCCCCATTTTTCACCGGTTTTTCAGCTATTGTTACAGTTGTACCGTCCGGTTTTTTTAAATAGATGGAAGCACCATTTTCACCTTTTAGTTGTTTTTCAAAGAGCTGTTCCAAGCCCCGTTTCCCTATAATATCTCCTGGTGCGTACCCTTTATTTTTTTTAATATCCTCTGCCGTTACTTCATCCACATAACCAATTAAATGAGCTGCTGCTTCTCCTAAAGGATAGACTCTTGATTCTACTTTATTCACTGTTACGGCAGGAATGCTTTCCAGTTGAGTAACTATATCCGTTTGTGTATTGGGAATTTTTTTAATGGGAACAAAATAGTCAGGTTGAACCCAACTTGCATTTAAAGCCTTGTCAATGGAATCAACAGATATACCAAGTATGGAGGCTACCTGGGATTTGATTTCCGCATCTTTTCCTTCCATTTGTCCTGGAACAATACCAACTTCATACGCTCCTCCATTTATAGCTAACCCGTTTCCATTCCTGTCTAGAATTTCACCTCGAGCGGCTTTTGTTATATTTAATCCGACACGATCTTCCGGTTCCATTCCTGCAAAAATAAAACCTGTATTCCAATTAACTTGCCAAGTCACTTTATCCTTCTTTTCAACTTTTATTAGTTTGGCTTTTTCTTTAAATTCAACAGGACCTGCTAAAGTATTCATGGTCACTTTAAATGGGATGGTGGCAGATTTTGCGTCTGGATCAACTTTATCTTTTGGCTTTTCAAAATTAATTTTTAAATCACTTACTTCCAAATCGCCATAAACTTTTTTATAACGTTCAACAAATTCATTCTTTTTCATTAATTTCTTTGCTTCTGGCGTGTGCATTTCGTACATCTTGGCAAAATTTTGATTACTCCAGTATTTTACATAGTTTGTAAACACATCTGATGGTTGAACATCATCGCTTTTACATCCTGCTAAAATAATGAGAAAAAATAAACAAAACAATAAAAGTAATCGTTTATAATTCAAATAAATTCATCCCTTTCTATGTAAATTCTCATTATAATCATATTCGTCTTAATAACTATATTTTCAGTTTGGTATTAGGATAATTATCGATAGCAAGATTTGAAAAAGATTATGAATAACTCTAATACTTAGATTGAGCATTAATAATTTTATTATTGATATAAATTTCTTGATAGTATTATATTTTTTATTATAGTTAACACCTAAAAATCCCCTTTTTCAAGAACTAACGCTCAAATCACAACAGATTGTATCTTGATAAAAAAGATAAACTATATTTGACTTCAAATCTTGCCAAAATACTAATCCTATTATAACATTTCTTACGGTTTTCACCGATGTTTTTTTGTTCCTTTTCATAGATTTACTTAATCACATCGTATAACAAGGGGGGTGTCCAGAAAGTCAAAAATGAATCCTATGTGTATAGGTTGATTGGAGTAAAGGTGGCGACGACTCCTCGATAAATGCTAGTCACATTTTCCCTGGTACGACTGTATTTTTCGCCTTCCACAATACTTGATAAAAGATAAAACTTTAGAAGGAAATGAGGAAATTTGCATCGACCTAATATTAGACATAATGGCAAAGGCTTTCCTATTAGCTTAAAAAGCCTTCCACCGGAACGATTCCGGGGAAGGCAAAATTATTTTTATTATTTTTTAATGTCCAACCATTTAAATTCATAAGAAGAAACAACTGGTTTACTCGGTACACCTGTTAGTTTCGGATTGACGAGTTCAGCCCGTGCATTTTGGTAAATTGGGGCAATGGCGGCATCATCAAGTAAGATTTTTTCTGCTTTCACAAAGTTTTTATAACGTGCTTCATTATCTATTGCTAACGTTGTTGAAGTTTCCAAAATTAATTGATCATATTCCGCATTAGAGTAACCCATTTTATTATTGCCACTATCCGTTGTAAACAGACTCATAAATGTATAAGGATCTTCAAAATCCGGCCCCCATCTGGAAACTTCCATTTGATAATCCCCAGCGTCTTCCAAGTCAAGACGTTGTTCTTTTGGCACTTGTCTTACGGTAACAGTTAAGCCAGGTAAATTCGTTTGCAATTGGTTCGCAATATATTCAACAATTGATTTCGTTGCTTCATCATCATCAGAAAGTAACTCAAGTTCTACTGAATCTGTTCTAATTTCAGCTAAACCTTTTTTCCATAGCTCCTGAGCTTCTTTTTTATCAAAAGTAACTAGATCACCACTTGCATCACGGAAGTCTTTTCCACCATCAGGCATGGAAACAAAGCCAGTCGGAACAAGTCCGTTTGCAGCAATCGAACCATCATTTAATATCTCATTGACGATGGCTTCTTTGTCAAACGCACGGCTAATCGCAGCACGAATATTTGTATTGGCTAACGCATCATTTGCCTTTTCATTAAATTTAATAAAGTACACAAATGTATTTGGCACTGTGACCAAATCTTCATTACTGGAATATTGGTCAACTAAATCAGAAGTTAAAGCAACGCGGTCAACACTGCCTTCTTCATAAAGATTTGCTGCTGTTTGCGGGTCTTTCACAACATCAAAATGAATTTTATCCATTTTTACAGTGTCAGCATCCCAGTAATTATCGTTCTTCACCAATTCCCATGAATCACTTGTGCTTGTCCATTTTGTTAATTTATACGGTCCACTCGCCAATAATGTATCCGAACTTGTCGCAAATTTATCGCCTTGTTCTTCAACAAATTTTTGGTTGAGTGGGAATAGCGTACCAAAGGACGTTAGGTTTTCAAAGTATGGAGTTGGATTTTCTAACTGTACGACCAAAGTATAGTCATCTTTTGCTGTTACTCCTAATTGATCAGGAGCCAATTCTCCGTTACTAATGGCTGTTGCATTTTTCACAACATGATTCATTAAGTACGGACCATATTCAGAACCTGTTGCAGGGTCAATTGCACGACGCCAAGAGTAAACAAAATCATTTGCTGTTATTGGATCACCATTTTCCCATTTTGCATCTTCTCGGATTTTAAATGTCCAAGTTAACCCATCTTTACTTACTTCGTGGTCAGTTGCCAATTCAGGAACAAGCTCCCCATCTAAATTCAAACGATACAAACCACCCATTGTACTTCTTAAGAAAGCAAAAGAAGATTCATCTGTTGCTAAGGCTGGATCCATCGTAGGAATATTTTCTTTGTTTACAAAGTTTACGGATTTTTCATTGCTACTTGTATTATTATCTGAACCGGACGATTTGTCGTCATTCCCAGAACCACAAGCAGCTAAAAATGTGATAATAAATCCGATTGATAATAACATGAATAAACGTTTTAGTTTCATAACTGCACCTCTCTTTTAATTCCCATCCATATAGTAGGATTTCTCCATTATTATATCGACCTAATTTTTTCAAGTAAAGTAATCCGTCTTATTTTTTATAGAAATTAATTTATAAATATTGAGATTATTATAAATTCTATCAATAGCTGATACCAACTAAATAATTTCCAATGTTATTTATTTGTATTTGATGAAATATTATACACATGTTTTCGAAGACCATCATTCACGATCCAGTCTATTGAAAGTGTGTGATAGGAATCTTTTAAAAAGCGACACCATAGTAATCGCATTGTTTTTTTAGCTGGATTGATATTAGATGTAAAAATAGAACCCCTATAAAAATAGGAGTTCTATTTTACTATTTATTAATCTTAAAACTGGATATTTTGAAAAAGTGAAATGGTTAGCATGATTGTTGATAAAGTACCTGCAGATATTAAAGTTATTATTTTCCCTCTGTTTTTCCCTTGGTTCTGCTCTTCTGAGGATTTGGTTAGTTCTCGAGATACATTACCCCATAAAACGATAGATGCAATGGCTACGATTAAAAGAGACATAGGATCTCCTCCGTTTTTATGTCATCTAATACTATTAGCTAATGAAAGAAGCAAAAGCTATATCTTGATCTTTTATATATAAATTTCATTATAACAAGGCCACCAATGGAATTATTTTTAGTCCTTTCAAACTAAAAATTGGCTTTCATTTTTTTGTCCATGTAACGCGATACTATCCAAAACAATGCACCTATAATCAATGAAGCATACCAAGGAAAGAAAATAGAAGGACCCATTTTTGGTAAAAATCGTGCAACTAAAATTACGATTACCATACCAGCTCCACCTGCTATGCCCACCTGAATTCTGTCTTTCCAGTTCGGCTGTCTTACCCCCTCTTTAAAAAGCGATCGCCTAATCGTTTTAAACACAAACCAAATAACGAATACAATATTTAATAAAATGACAGCTCCAATAATGAGGAATGAAAATAATGAAAATGATTGATCTACTTCCTTAAATGGATGAATGACTAAATAAATCAATCCTCGAATCATTAATACCCAACCAAGTAGATTTAACGCAATTTGCCCATAAAAAGAAACTTCATTTCGTAGTTCTTCTTGTGGAATTTGACTGATTATCTCATCAGCATATCCTTTTGGATCGTTTCCAAAAATCTCTATTGCTGTCTTTCCTTCCTTTTGTCCATCTAATAAATGATCCAATAATTCCATTAAAATCTCCTCTGATTGCCGTTCTGATAGTCTCATTTGGAGTCGAATGTACAAAAGTAAATCATCATAATATTTTTCATTCTCTTTCGTTAATAGTTCTCGCTTCTCATTATTTTGTTCAATCAACGTCTTTGTACTAATCATCGTTTCCCCTCCGATTCATTAAATGTTGTACAGGCTTTGAAATTTTTTCCCACTCTTCAGCGATCAACTGTAACGCTTCTTCCCCTTCTTTTGTTAGGTAATAATACTTTCTGTTTGGTCCCGATTCAGATGGCTGCATTTTCCCACGGATGAGGCCATTTTTTTGAAGTCGTAAAAGGACTGGATATATCGTCCCTTCACTCACATCCAAAAGGCCTGCCTCTTGCAATTTTTTTGAAAGTTCATACCCATAAACAGGTTCTTTTTCAATAACCGCCAAGATACATCCTTCCAAAACTCCTTTTAAAAGTTGACTTCTTAGTGTCATATCCAAATCCTTTCTCGGTATTATGCATTACAAGATACTAACACAAAAAAATAGATCGAGTAATAAAAATATCGGTTTACTTAACAGTATTTGGCAATGCAAGATACTTAACAAAAAATAAAAGTTACTTATACTTCAAACAGGTAATTTTTTATATGCTCCTCATGTAGGTATCTTGTTATACAAAATACCTTATACATTTAGTTTACAGATTCAAACAAATAATGTCAATATTTTCTAAAACAATTTTTTTGATCATTCAAAAACAACATTGAGCGATTTCCAACCAAGTAGAAATTATTAAGACACTTGTTAACTACCAACCCGATTACTAGTCAGTAAATGCCCAAGAAAAGACAGTAAATAAACTCTGTCTTTTTACTTGCTAGCAAACTATGCACGATCTACCAATGATTCCTTACAAACTACCTTGTCCAATCGATTGAAAAATTACTTTTATTATAATCACTTTTATATTTAACCAGAATAGAAAATTTAGCATTTGTTTCTTACATATATTTTTTCTTTCTTTGGAAATATTAATACCTAATGAATTCATTTAGGAGGTCTTTTATGGAAAGCAGTCATTCGAATATAAAATTAACTTCTGCTGAACTGTCATCTCTTTGGAACACCTATATCGCTGATACTATGTCCATTTGTGTATTTAAGTATTTTTTAACCCATATAGATGACATCGATATAAAAACAATATTGAAGCATGCTTCAGATTTATCACAACAACACATTGAAATCATTCAAGGCATATTCCGCAACGAAGGTATCCAAGTTCCAAAAGGGTTCACAGAACAAGATGTAAACCTACACGCAGGTCGTCTATTTACAGATGTATTTTACTTAAGATATTTAAAACATATGGTTAATGGCGGAATAACTACATACAGTAGAATGTTACAACATATATACCGTGAAGATATACGAGCATTTTATTCAAAAGGATTAACCTCAACAATCGAACTTAATAATGAAATTGCACAGATGTTGTTAGAAAAGGGACTTGATACTCGACCACCTATTATTCCCTATCCAAATGAAATTGAGTTTGTACAAAAGCAATCATTTTTATGGGAAGTGCTTGGAAGACGTGATGCACTAACAGGAGAAGAAATAAGCGAACTTCATTTTAATATCCAAACTAACCAGATTGGCAGAAGTCTAGCAACTGCTTTTACCCAGGTTGTCGAATCAAAAAAAGTCCGAGAATATATTCTGAGAGGAAAAGACATCGCTTTAAAACATATAAAAGTCTTTAGTGATTATCTGGAGAATAACTCCCTGCCAATTCCAATGTCGTTTGATTATGAAGTAACCGATTCAAAAGAAGCACCATTTTCTGATAAGTTAATTATGTATCATTTTTGTATGCTAATGTATTCTGGTATTGGAAATTATGGAATATCCATTTCAGCAAGTCGAAAAAGTGATTTGATTGTGGACTTCACACGACTTGTCGCAGAAATTTTAAAATATGCAGAGGATGGTATCAATATTATGATAGCCAATAAATGGTTAGAACAACCACCTCTGGCAATTAGTCGAAAAAATTTAGAGTAAGAGTAAGAGTAAGATGATTTTGGAAAATAGTAACAAATTCACTTCTGATAAAATTACAAAAGCCGTTAATCTTCTTTAAAATGCCTCTTGTTACCCATTAAAAGTGATATGTTAACAGTAACCCACTCAATTTCTTTAGGGGGAATTACGGGTGGATTATTTTCTAACTTCAATACATGATTTATACGATCAAAACGTAAGATGAAAACATTAAATACATGGTGAAATTACTTTTCAAATAAAACCCCATCCGCTTTTAACAGATGAGTTTTTATTTATCACACTGCCAGGTACCCGAAGATGAAACTTGCTGCCTGGCTTTTTCCCTTCTTGCCTATCCAGACAAAAAGAGCTTATACGGTTAAGCCTTCATTTTTGTTCCGGTTTCGTTAAATGATAACTTTTTGCAATCAACTCAAGGATTACGTCTTCCGGAATGGTTCCATCCAAAATTATCGAATTCCAATGATTTTTATTCAAATGGTAGGCTGGTACAATCGCTCGGTAATTTTGTCGATAAAATTCCAGCCACCCTGCTTCACACTTCACATTTATCCATATATACCCTTCCCTTTCAAAAATCCAGGCAAAGACTTTGTTGTTTTTTCGATGACGCATCACAGTCCAGTTTTTATCACGAAACGGGTAATCTTCAAATGTATCTGTAAACTTCAAGCAAAATTCAATCGCTTCTTCTCGTGTTTTCACTGTGTTCACCTCAATGTTTCAAACTACTTTCTATCGAAGTTCTGAAAAATTATCTGTTTCCTTTTAAATGAAATGCATCTGCTAATAATCGAATGCCTCTTTTCCGGTTTTCTATGCCAGGGATGTTTGGGACGACCACGACTTCATCCGCGTCATAATGATCCGCTAGTTTTAAAATTCCCTCTTTTACTTGTTCAGGGTTCCCAGTAATAGAACGTTTTTTGATTTCCTCAACCTTTTTCGCTTCAAATGAGGTAAAATGATAATTTTTGGCAGATTCAATTGAAGGAAAATGAAGTGGGTTTTTGGCTGTCTCAATCCAAACCATCCATAACTCAAATGCACGTTCAAGTTCTTTGGCTTCCTCCTCCGTTTCCGCGATGTTAACAAACACAGCGACACCGGCATTCGGTTTTTGTTGGAAAACAGATGGCTGAAAATAATCTCGATACTCTTTGATACTTTCGACACCTACTGAAGACGGTCGGAAGAAGTGGGCATAAATATAAGAAATCCCATTCACTGCCGCCATTTTTGTACTACGGCCACCTGCACCTAACATCCAAACATTTGGCACGGTATCAATCACCGGTGTGGCTGATAGTTTTTGAAAACGATGCGGTGTCTCATGGTCATCCGTTAAATATTTAATAATATCCTGTACTTCTTGTTCGTAACTGAGCCGCTCTCCTTTTTCTTCATTTAAGGCACGATTAGTTAATCTTCCTCCAGGGCTATTGCCGATCCCAAGATCAATCCGACCTGGGTGCAATGCCTCCAACATGCGAAAATTTTCTGCAACTTTATATGGACTATAGTGAGGAATCATCACCCCACCAGACCCGATACGAATCCGCTTCGTTACACCTGCTAAGTACATCATCAACATTTCCGGATTACTAGATGCAATTGAATATGCATAATGTTGTTCCGGAACCCAAAACCGTTTATAGCCTAGTTCATCTGCTAAAATGGCAAGTTCTGCCGTTTCTTTTAAAGCCTGCTTCGGCGAAGACCCTTCGTCAACAATTGAGTAATCAAGTATATTTAAAGAAATCAATATTTACACCTTCTATTTCGAGATATAGGGACATAATCGTAGTCCCACTGGTACATGGGAAAAGTACATCTTCCCTCTTCAGAAAAAATGGAGAATAATTACCTACTTCTTACTTTTCTAACTACTCTTATTCCCTACTATAATAATTCTTTTTTATGCCATTTCTAACATTTCAACGATTGTATATTACAAAAACATCCTAAATTATAAAAGAACATGGTCTGACCATTCGAAAAATACGGTATCCCATATTTGTATTGGTATATTTCATTTTTAATGACTTTTCTATACCACCTTATTTTTTGTATATCTTATTCAACTAAAGTAGCCTTTGCTTGAAAGAGAATGATTAACAGTCAAACACCATTTTTAGAAACTCAAATGTGCGACTATTTGTATCTTGCAATAATATTTATCTTTATAATTCCCGTGAAATACAATATGTTATGCTTATCTCCAAAAGTAAATTTTTTTAAATACTATTCTCAATCCTTCGTTTGCTTAGTTTAATATAATTCAAATTATTATCAATACCTATGAATTTTCTGCCATTCATAACTGCAGCTACTCCGGTTGTTCCACTTCCACAGAATGGATCAAGTATCAAGGCGTTTTCATTTGTTGAAGCTTTGATTATTCGATCTAATAACTTAATAGGTTTCTGAGTGGGATGATATCCAAAAGTTTTTTCTTCCATAGTAACATGTGGAATAACCCAAACATCCGTCATCTCTTTTCCTTTATTAATACTTCTCATTATTTCATAATTATACACATGTTTTCCATACTTATGTTTTTTGGCCCAGATTACATTTTCATAACTGAATTTAAACATTCTCTTAGTAATATTTGGTGGCGGATCCGTTTTAACCCAGATCACATGATTTAAAATATGAAATCCGTACTCCTTCAAAATAGTACCAATTGAATATATATTATGGTGTGTGCCAGTTATCCATATTGTTCCATTTTTCTTTAATATTCTTTTGCAAGCCATTATCCATTTTCTATTGAATTGGTCTATTTCTTTTAAAGAGCCCATTTTATCCCATTCGCCTTTATTTACACTTACAATCTTACCAGAACTTATAGATATACCCCCATTAGATAAGAAATATGGAGGATCTGCAAAAATCATGTCAATGCTTTCTGGATTCAAAGAATTCATTATCTTAATATTATCTTCGCAATACAAAATGAAATCTTTCTCCATGTTGGACATCATATGATCCAAAATCCACCCCTATTACTATACATTTTTATTACCACTTTTATTATGACTCTGATTAAATAACAATGCAATTTCCCAAAATTCAAAAATGGATACTACATAAGGCCAAAATATTAGAAATATCATATTCAAAAAGAAAAATATTATCATCTTTTTATTTCCATTTTCTACATTTTGAAATTTATCTAATCTTTTCTCTCTTAAAATAGTCCTTATATAAAATATCATTTGTAAGTATTGAAATTAGTGATAAAACAACGATACAGCATCTTCGAGATAAAAAAGAGGTCCCTTATTAAAAAGAGAACCCTCATACTAATATATTTCTGGTAAGTCTAATATCCAGTTGACCCAACTGATAACCGTTGAAGAACGTCTAAAATATGTACTTTCTGAATTAACATTATAAAGATCACATTGTTTCATGACTTCAATGACTTGCCATCTTTCTGGAAGAGAACTGGTTTTGAAATATTTTTCCAACACGAGATAAAAAGGTTTATGTTCAAGAATGGTTCTTGCCAGTTTTAAATACTTTTCCTTTGTTTTCAGCTTCATTATTTTTCTTCCTAATTTAGTAAGCGTGAACATTATTTGTTTATTTTCATTATCTCGATACTTATCTATTAACCCCAAATACATTCCTGCACTCGTATAATAATTAGTTTGCCTTTCGTCGAAGTCATAATTTCGAGTTATATATTCTTTGCTCAAGTCATCTTCAACGAGAAGACCAAGAAGGTCAACTACTCTTGTAAATGAATCAGCTTGAGGAAATGGAATTTGTGGTTCTGAAGAAATTTGAACGGATTTGTATACTTCAAGTATGTCCTCAAAATCAATCCTTTCGTGTGCTATGATAAAATCTTTTTGCTCTACAAGCTTTAAAGAATTATATCTTTTTAAGTCGGTAAATTCATAAATAAAAAAGCTGAAAATATCGTTTGAATAAGTGAAAAATACAGGTAGTACTTGCTTATAAGTTTTTTCTTGCCATAAGCGAAAAGGATAGTAAAGCTGTCTAATCAAAAAATCGTCAACAGTTTCATTCTTTGCTTCAACAATCATGAATATATTTTGGCTCTCATATCCTCCGTCTATTTCAATTTGGGAATTTTTAATTTTTATATTTCTATCATGACCATTATTTGTTCTAATATTAAAATCAAACTCTCTTGAAGACATTCTCCCGGATATTGTCTGAAAAGATTGCTCACCAAGTACATTTTCCATCATGCCAGTAACATGTGCACAATGTAGTGCCGCACTTTCTGAGTAAAGGTTTGTAGGATCAATAGTAGTAATTTCATTTGGAAAATCAACATGAATTGGCTTGAGCTTTTCGTTATATGTTACCTTTTCATATACATCAAATTCACCTATAACATAACGTGAACGTGAAATAGGTAATATAGATAAATTATTGTCTTTAAATAGTTTTGGTAATTGGCTATAGTGGTCAAACTTTGCCATCAATCTCGGTTCTCTAACCATTTTAATTTCTTTCGCTTGAATTTCATAGTATCCGTTTTCGCGAATATTTTGTAAAATATTATATTTATCAAACAGTATCTCCCATGCCTTTTCAGTTTTTGTTTGGGTCATAATTTCTCACCAGCACCTCGTCGATTTTCCCTCTTTTTGTTGCTATAGAATTGATGTTTCTAGTTGCGGAGACTCTTTCAATTATAAATCCTTTTTCCTCATATTTCTCAATTATAAAATCTGTTGCTGAATTACTTAATAAGAATTTTACTCCTTTACTATCTAGAGAAACACAAAGATCTCTTAACCTCAATTGGTCTTCTCTATTGAAACCATCCAGGCTATAGCCGGTAAAAGATGATGTGTCTGAAACTGGGTCGTATGGAGGATCAAAATAAACAAAATCACCCTTTTTAGCTGTTGATACCGCACTAGAGAAGTCCTCATTTAGAATGATAACATCATTTTCGTTTAAATAGGTATGAACAGCCCTTAAAACATTTTCATTGACTATTTCTGGGTTTTTATACTTACCAAATGGAACATTGAACTGACCGTGACTGTTTACTCGAAAAAGACCATTATAACAAGTCTTATTTAAAAAAATTATTCTCGATGCCTTTTTGACTGGAGAAAGGTCTTTATAAACGGATTGTCTATCCAAATCTCGTATAGAATAGAAATATTCACTTTCATTCTTGTGCGTTTTCAAATCTTCAATTAATTCCTCGACATTATTTTTAATTACATTGTATACGTTAACCAATTCTCCATTTATATCATTTATTACAGCTTTCTTTGGCTGTAGATCAAACAGAACTGCTCCAGCTCCAACGAAAGCTTCATAGTAGGTGTTATATTTTTGGGGGACATATTTCCTTATTTCTGGAAGTAACTGTCTTTTCCCTCCAGCCCATTTTAAAAATGGTTGAGTAAGCTTATTCTCAATAACTTTTGCCAATATTCACAACTCCTCTACCTAACACTATATATCGTTCTTAATATACGAACAAAGATTCTTTTTTTATTATATCATCTACTATTAATTAATAAAATATTAATTCATTGGCAAAGAAGTCAACATAAAGTTTAAAAAAATCAATATTTTTACTTCTTTCTTTTAAATAATTCCTCTGCAGTTAAAACTCTCTTTATCTTCCATTATAAGACAATATTTTACCGTTTCCCGCAAAAATATTCTTTATGATCGCTTTGCAAAATTTCTAACTCTTTTTATAAAACCGGTTAAAAATTTGAAAATACTACGTTAGTTGGAAGACATTATTTTGTTTACATCCTAGTTTATCATTGTAGGTAGAGAGGAATATTTGCGTCATTAAGTGTAAATGGCTAGAGGCGATTATGCCCCTGCACTATTTATTTAAGTTGAATAGTTGCGTAATCACCACCAGCAAAACCGAAACCACTAGAAACTTCTAATGAGAAACTGGTTGCATCACTTGGTAGTTCAAATACAAGTTTTCCAGTTTTTGAGATCCCTGGGTTGATATCTTGCAAGAAAAAGTCAGCAAAATCTCCCAATACCATCATGACTTCCGTATCGACTGTCGGCTCAAATTCCCTTCCTTGATTATCTTTGATTTTAAACATGCTGCTATCAACTGTTCTTGTTTTTTTATCATTATTAAATGCTTCAATATCAATGACAACAAATTGTCCGTCCGTCTTTGCGGGCTCAATATATTCATCATCAGCTTTTAATTCATTGGTTGTTGCAACGTTTGAAACAATGTAGGCAAGTTTGCCAACTTCAACCTTTTCACCAATTGCATGAACTTTTTCTTCTTTCTTTTCTGCTTTTTTTTCGGAACCATTCGTATCAGACTTTACTTCAGATGAAGCAGGAGATAAACTGTCTTTTTTTGTCTTATCCTCATCGTCTCCCATCATTGATCCAAAGACACCAAGTACAATAATGATACCCATCGTCCATAAGAAAATCTTCCCTAATTTTTTCATGTATTTTCTCCTCCAATAATTTTATTGTCTTAGACAATATTTACTTTACACATTTTTATTGTCTCAGTCAATATTTTTTTATTAAATAACCACACTAAAATTATAAAGGAAACTCGGGCATCCGAGCCTTAAGACAACCAAGAGCCGTCGTTCAGTGAAAAAACATTTTAGCTTGCGAGGTAATGCTAACGAAATCTCTCTCGTTCACCGGAAAAATATAAAATTTTTTCGGCTGCGATGAATTCCTGCGGTTCTTTCCTTGTGCACTTATGAGTTAAGAAAGTAGATATTGAAAAAATTTTTACTTTCCTAATAGCTAAAAATAAAACCCATGAATATTATTTCACGGGTTCATGATTGAAACTTTTCTGGTCTCCTTAATTACCACTCTAGCTATGCCTTGAGTTTTCACAGCCTTATTAGCAATAATTTCCTTTGTTAAAAACCCATATAGAATTAGCCACTTTTTTGAATCCCTTTTTTACAAAATATATTAGGGCAGTTTCAAAATCAATATAATGACAATGAAACTGCCCTTTTTCTATTTAAAATTCTCATAAAAAATAGTCTTAGTTCGTTCGTTCAATTTTTTTTCTTTCGGTTTTTCACCAGGATAGCCTAATCCTAAAACTGCAACAATTCTTCGATCATCGGGAATATTCAGTTTTTCACGGACATATGATTCACGTTTGAATGACTCCTCCTGATCTTCTGAATGGTACACTGCTCCAAAGCCAAGACCTAATCCGAGTTCTGTTGCAGCTAACCAAATAAAACCGCAGGCAATTGATGCATCTTGCAACCAATATTTGCTTATATCTGGTCGGCCCGTTACAACAATGGCCCCTTGGGCAGTGGACATCCATTTCATAAATGGCGTTGTGCTCTCCAATTCATCCAATTTCCTCCGATCCTTGACGACGATAAATTCCCTGGACAAAAGATTATTGCCTGTAGGTGCGTAATAGGCAGCATCCAAAATCTCCTCCATTACCTCATCCGGAATTTCCCTATTTTCAAATTTCGTAATTTCCCTTCTCGACTTTACTACATCTAAAATTGCCATCTTCCATCCTCCTTCATATAAATTTATCTTCAATTAACCCTAGTGATGGTAGTAGCTTTTATCGAGCCCAAGTTCCCACCTGCCATGTTTTCTTAAATTCTTGCAGTTGAGCCTTTCACTAGCAGTGATTTAAGCACGATAAACGCCCTATTCTTATTAGATTACTATAAAATCATGATAACAGAAAGCCAAGTACATTGCTCAGAAATAATAAAACTTATTTATAAAAAAAGAAAAGGCACTAATTTTTCCATTTAGAAACGAAGCAGTGTTAATTTTCTGTTTTATATGATTTAGTTCGAATCGAATTCACAAAAGCCAAGGAACCGCCTAGAATCATAATAAAATTGCTATTCCAGAAACAATGTTTTTTAGCCAATTAGCTGTGGCACTATTCCTCCCAAAAGCGCACCTAACGGCATAAATAATGTGAAAAGGGTACTAATTGCAGCCCCACCTCTTCCAATTCCAGTCGTAATTGTTGGAAAAGCACAGAAAATATAACATTTATTATACTATTGAAATAATGGCTAGAAATGCAAATATATAATAAAATGACCTCCATATGATATCCCAATAAGCCAAAAGGTAACATAAAGCACTATAGAACCGATCACAATTGTACCAAACTTAACTCTCTTACTAACAAAATCACTTACTATCGCTCCTACCATGCTGCCACTGTGAGTAAAATACCATATTTAAAAAGGTTCTGCATTCAATTTTATTGGTGTGATGTTACCTTGTTCCCAATCCGAACGAGTTGCTGCATATATCATCGCATCCATAAGTGATCCATCATCATTTTCCCACGCATCCCTTAAGTGGCCTTCCTTCACAAATCCGCATTTTACTAATACTTTTCGCATCGGTATATTATCATATCGTGTATATGCTTCAATTCGTATTTTCTTATCAGGAAGCTTAAATATATAGTCTTTTATCCAGTTTGTCGCTATGGTTCCGTAACCTTTTCCTCTCCATTTTGTTGCTATGCGTATGTCAAATAAAGGAATCGAACCTTTTATATCATCAAGAATAATCAAACCGATTTTCTCACCATCTTTATTTATCCAAAATGTTGCTCTCTCATCCTGAAACCAGCCCTTATGAAACGATTGCATAATTTTATATTTTGACGGATAAGGATCACGATGAAATTCCCAAGTATTTTCAATGAAAAAAGCAACTAATTCTTCTAATTCATCTTTTAAAGGTGAAAAAGTCAATTCTCCCATCTAGCTATCCCCTCTTTTTTTATATTTTAATTACTTTATAACATATTTCCAACATTTTCTGCATTATAATGGTTTCAGATTGATAAATTTCAGCGTTTATTTTGCTAACTATTATTTTATTTGATTTAATAGTTTTATGAAAGCAGCTTTCCACTAATCCTGCTAAGAAAACCATTTTTTTCACGATTTCACATCAAAAATGTCCCCTTGTTCATTATATTTTGTAGGGAGAAGTACCAGTTAATTCAAATACGACCCCTGATAAAATATTACCACCTTTGTGGAAAATAATGTTTTACATAACTTCTCAGCTCTTTCTCTTTTAAAAAGTGATTATGATTCATTAATGGCTTTTGGAAAGAAGCCACTGAAAAAGTGGGCAATTTTCTTGCTAAGCTCCATATCTAGTTGTTCTTCTGTGGTTAATCCCACTATATATAATGGGTGTGAACTTATTTCGTATCGTTTTTCAGTGGACTTATTTGGATAGTAAAAAAGCCCCTCATCAATATTTTGGGGCTGGAAAGAACTGGTATCTTCCTATTCAAAAATAACAACAAATCCACCAGGAAGTAAACAAATTATCGAAAACATTCGTGGATCAAATGCAACAACCACAAGTACAAAGAGTGTTCACATTAACAAGACCAATAGGAAGTCCAGAGCAATCATTGCATCATTTCGAATAATTTATGACAAACATCCGTAAAAGTTTCATTTTGTTAACTTTAGCATTCATTTCGTCGGATCGTTTGAATATGCTATATTATTTCAGTTTTTAACATCGATACCTATTCGTATTCGATATAAAGGTCATCATGATAAATGTTGGGAGGACTGAAATATGCCTGAAGTTAAAGAACGTTTCGACTTGAAATATCCAATCGGTACAGTCTTTCGTGTTGTTAGCGATTCTGACTATTGGGCTCCACTTGTGCCCGGTTATATCCGCCACCATAAAAGAAATCATCATACAACTGAATTAGAATGTAAAATAAATCTGGGAATACTGAAAAAAACGTTGAAACTTTACATAGAAATGAAGAGCGGTGTGGGGGCATATTTGATTCCTTTCCAATTTGCAAGCGAATCGCATAGTATTATTGGTCATGGAATCTTAAAAGGGCAGGCGTTAAGTCCAAGCGAAACAAGAATATTTTTAACCGTTCATGTAACCGTCCAAGGAGCAATAGTGCCTGTCGTTAACACGTTCATAGCCAATACCAAGCCAAAATTCACTCGAGAAATAATCTCTGCTTTTGAAGAAAAAATAAATAAAATGAATAATGGTAAACACTGACTCTTAATTGGACTTTTGTTGTAAAAAACCACAGAAACAAGACTGTGGTTTTTAAACAGGAAATTTTTTACCCTTGATTAGCCAGATTTTTTTTCAATTTTGTACTCGGTGCCAGTCTCTTTTCAAACCATCCCATTACCGCATCAGCAATTATAGCCATTAGTGCTGTCGGGATTGCACCGGCTAAAATAATTGTTGTACCATCAGTAACATTAGTACCACGAAGGATTATATCACCTAGCCCGCCTGCCCCAATAAATGTTCCAATTGTTGCCACACCAATCGTTATAACAAGAGCAGTCCTTAGTCCAGCCATAATCACAGACAACGAAAGTGGCAATTCAACCATGCGCAATACTTGAAGTCGTGTCATGCCCATTCCTTTTCCTGATTCGATCATGGCCGGATCGACATTTCGAATCCCTGTATACGTATTTTTAATAATTGGTAATAACGAATAAAGAAAAAGAGCAAACACGACTGTATTTGGTCCAAGTCCCATGACGAGCATTAATACGGCCAACATTGCTAAAGCGGGGATGGTTTGAATAATATTGGCCAATGAAATAACCCAAGGACTTAAACGATTGTGATGCGCAATAAAAATACCGATTGGAATTCCGACGATTGCACCAAATAAAACACCGTAAGCAGACATGAGAAATTGTTTATAAAATTGTGCCCAAACATACCAAGCATTTTGGCCATAATAGTTAAATAAATCTTGTAAGATGTCCATCATTCCACCTCCTCAAAATAATGATGTTCTTCTAAAAATTTCTGGGCAACAACGGCCGGTTCCCACTTTTCACCATCTGCTTCATAGTTCATTTCTTGCATTTTAGTCGTATCAATGGTCCCAACTAATTTATTCAATATCTCTTCTAACTCCGGATGCTCCCGTAAAACTTCATTTCGAGCAACTAATGATGTATCATACGGTGGGAAGAACTTTTTATCATCTTCTAAAATTTTTAAATTAAATGCGGCAATTCTTCCGTCGCTGGAATAAGCAAGTACCACATCCATTTCATCATTGGCAAGTGCCTCATATACAAGACCGATTTGCATTGGATATATTTTTGGAAATTCAAAACCATATGTCTTAACAAAGCCTTGATAGCCGTCCCCTTCCCGATGGATCCATGAATTATCGACACCAAAACGCATCTTGTCGGCTACATCTGCAAGATCAGATACTTTTTCCAATCCATACTTCTCTGCCAATTCTTTTGTTACCGTAAACGCATACGTATTATCAAAGCCATAAGAATCA
>JGI26050J44790_1000219_pt1 | contig 24165 bp, 30 predicted proteins | sample HigsolmetaGSP12D_FD_44790 | JGI IMG/M metagenome (IMG submission 44790) | reverse complement strand
GATCTTTTTTGTTTTAGCCAGATCAATCGAATCAATATATTACATATTTAGGAATATCTAGACGTTAAATTTTCATGTAAGGTTTTTTGCAAAGCTACTGGATTTTATGCAGCAAAATTGCCGGATTGCGGCTCCATTTTACTCCTTTGTTGGATTTCCTCCAGCCAAAAGGGACTGTATCTTCCCTTTTTCAGGCATCGGTCTCGATTTCGCTGCACATTTTCCAGCGAACGGTCGGCCGACCGCACAGTCTCCCTTTTCCGTTGTACAAAATCCAATGGCGGCCCGCACACCCGCCATCTGCGAAGCGGCAAACCCGTTATGACAAAAGGGACGGTGCCTCATCATTACTGCAATCGGTACGGTCGCGGCGTAATGGGAGACCAGGAGGGGGTGAAAGCAAGCGTCGAAGTGCGCCGTGCACTGGGAAGAGGCGGCCAAGATGCGAGCGGAACTGTACGCACTGTTCCGCCGTCCATCCCGCGGCGTCGGCCGCGCGGGAGGCGGGCGTATCGCCGGGAAAGTGGAGCGTTACATGGTCGTCGGCGGGGCGGGTCCAGCCGCGGAACGGCAGCTCGCGCTTCGGCCGTTCGGCCCGAACCGAAAGCTATTCGGCCGTTTCTTGTTTCACAACGTCTTCTCCCACGTCTCCCCGATCAGATCATGACCGAAACTGTGGTGGGGTTCCCGCTTGACAAGCGCAAAGCCGGCGTTTTGGTAGATTTTCCTTGCGGCCGTAAGCACATCGTTGGTCCACAATACGAGTTTCTTGTAGCCTTTTCGTCTTGCAAAACGGATGCACTCGTCGACGAGCCGCTTGCCCAACCCCAACCCCCGGGCTCTTGGTTCGACGAGCAGAAGGCGAAGCTTCGCGACCTCCTCGGTATCCTGGACGACAAAGACAGAGCCGACGATCTGTCCGCCCATTTCCGCAATCCAGCACCGCTCTTTGTCCGGCTTGTAATGGTTGATAAAGTCCGAACAGATTCGAGCGACCAGCGCTTCGAAGGTTTCGTCCCAGCCGTATTCTTCCGCATAGAGCCGGCCGTGCATATCGCCGGTTCATGCTGGCGCAGCAAATAACGTATTTCAGTCTATCGCCAAGCAGCTGTTCAATCGTGTTCATGGCCTGAATGAGGCGGTTTTGATCCGGCTCGGAAAGGCGATGGAAATCTTCCACTTTCGGGCCGGACAACAAGCCGATCAGACTGACACGTCCCCCGAACCGAACGGCCGCGATCGACCGGTTCAGCGTGGCCGCCCCGCCGACATCGACGACGTGGTCGGCTCCGCGCCCGTCCGTCCAGGAGAGGATGGCTTGCTCCCAATCGGGAGTTTGGCGATAGTTGATACCGTAGTCGGCGCCCAGTTGCCGCGCGCGTTCCAGTTTCTCGTCGCTGCTCGACGTTACGATGACGGCGGCGCCGTGCAGCTTGGCGAATTGCAGCGCGAACAGGGACACACCTCCGGTTCCTTGCACGACGACGACGTCTCCGGCCTGAACCCGGCCTTCCGTCACGACCGACTGCCAGGCGGTGACCGCCGAGCAAGGGAGGGTGGCGGCTTCCTCGTCCGACAAATGCTCCGGTACCCGCACCAGTCCGTCTTCGTGCAGGACGGCGTATTCGGCGAGCATGCCGTCCAGCGGGCCGCCCAGCAAACCGTCGAGCCATTTCTTGGTCGGATCGCCGGAAATCCAGCGCTGGGAGAACGTGGCGCTGACCCTGTCGCCCGGCCGAAAGCGCGTCACGCCCTCTCCAACGTCCACGACTTCCCCGACGCCGTCGGATACCGGGATGAGCGGCCCCTTCAAGTCCGGATAATAAAACCCGCCGATCACGCCCAAATCCCGGGCATTGAGCGATGCCGCCCGCATTTTGATCCGCACTTCCCGCGGTCCGGGTTCGGGAACCGGACGTTCAACCATGGCGACCCGATCCAGACCGAATCCGTTGCGCAGAACGAACGCCTTCATAATCGAACATTCCTCCTCGGATCGTTTCAGCCCCATCATAGTACGCAAGCCGTTAATGTGTAAGAAGGCACTTTTTCGTATCCGACGCACCTTTTGGTGCGCAAGAGACCGACATGGCCAAAAAGAAGGATCGGATGTATAATCATGGAAGATCGATTGCCGTGATTCGATAGGAGGGATGTCTGTGAATCATGCCAAACCTGTAGGTCGGACCGCTTCCGGATATTTTCAAGTCGGCGTCAGAAGAACTTTTCCCATTTCCGTGGAAGAAGCGTGGGATTTCATTCTTTCTTCCGAAGGGGTGAAAGTTTGGCTGGGGGAACCGGCGCTAACGAATTTTGCCGTCGGTCGGACATTCGCGACAAAGAGCGGCATTTCCGGAGAGATCCGCGTGATGAATCCGCATACCAACATCCGGATGAGCTGGGGAATGAAAGATTGGCCCAAAGCGTCCACCGTGCAAATACGAACCATTGCCGTCGATCCCCGCAAAACAACCATCAGTTTTCATCAGGAGAACTTGCCGGACGCCCAGGCCCGTGAAGAGATGAAGCGGTATTGGGAAGAGGTGCTTGACAAGATAAAGGAAATTTATAGCACGAAAGCTTTGCAATAAGCATGACGGAAGGTTTTCGGATGAAAAAAATTCATGTAGTATATTCGCTCATCACGGACGATACGAGGACCAAAATCCTGATGGTCAGGAACGCGGACAACGGACAGTGGACGCTGCCCGGCGGCGCAGTCGAGGACGACGAATCTCTCGAAGCGGCCGCCATTCGCGAGGCCAAAGAGGAGACGGGGTACGATATCCGGGTTCACGGAATTGTGGCCGTCAATGAAGCGGTGCTTCTGGAATCTCAGGAACATGCGCTGCTTGTCACGTTTCGTGCGGAGGTCGTGGGGGGATCTCCTGCAATATCCAGACCAGACGAGATTCAAGCCATAGACTGGATCGACATCGATAAGTCCGACGATTTGATGCCTTACTATAAAGACGGTCTTCAAAATATTGTGAATCAGCGGATCGAAGTCGCGTATTTCAACGAAGGAGTCGTCACTTGAATAAGAGGCAGGTCCGCATGCGAGCGCGGCTGCAGACCTGCCCCGGTTTTTCAAATCGACAGCCAGGCTCCCCCGTTCTGCCAACGAACGTGCACGGGAGTCTCGAAAAAGGCCGTCAGGTTTTCGCCGGTCAACATGTCGCGCGAATTCCCCTGGGCGAAAACTCGGCCGCGCCGGATCAGCAAAGTTCGGTTGAAGACAGGGAGGATCTCCTCGATATGATGCGTGACGAACAGGATCGTCGGTGCATCCGGTTCTTCCGCCAGTTGGCCGATGCTGGCCAGGAGCGATTCCCTGGACAGAAAATCGAGTCCGTTCGTCGCTTCGTTCAGGATCAGGAGCCGGGGCGACGCCATCAGCGCCCGGGCGATGAGAATTTTCTGCTTCTCGCCCTGCGAGCAGGACTGGTACGTGCGGTCCCCGCTCCATCAGCCGCCTTGCCTGATTCTCGTCCTCCTCGCTCGTCTGGTCGTACAAGCCGATCGTGGCATGCTTTCCGCTGAGCACCACATATTGCGTTTTATCCGACGTATACAGTCTTTCCTGCAGCGAAGAACTGACCCATCCGATCGATTTCCGCAATACCCTCAAATCCAGGTCGCCGAACCGATGTCCCAGCACGGAGATCCGCCCTGGCGTCGGCCAGATGTAACCGTTTATCATGTTCAGCAGCGTCGTCTTGCCCGATCCGTTCAACCCGAGCACCGCCCAATGTTCTCCCGGAGACACCCGCCAGTCGATTCCGTCCAAAATCGTTTGGTTCTCCCGTTTCCACGTCACTTGGTGAACATCGATGACATAGGGCATTTGATTCACTCCTTGCGATGTAGCTGCTGCGACCCTGCAGCGCCGCGGCCGGCCCTTACAAAGTCCGATCCGTCGGAAGAAAAGCTGCCGGCAGTCCGATCAACGGCACAAGTCGCTCCTTCGAATGACGACAGATAGCGGCTGTGGAAATCGCGCGCGGAGTCTGCTGCCCTAAGCCATTGTACTTCGTCAAGATCATCTTTATGGTTTTGGTTGTCATAGGATTGGCCAGCATAGACCGCTCGTTGACCAAAAATTAAAAAACGACGAAAGAATCATCGAAAGACTGGATCTGATCCGGAAAGAAATAAAAGAACGGAAAGACTAGGAACACAATCCGAGGTGAAACGTTTGATTCTATGGATCAACGGCGCATTCGGTTCGGGCAAAACGAAGACCGCTCATGAGCTGCACCGGCGAATCCCGGATTCCTTCATCTACGATCCCGAAAATGCGGGCTATTTTCTGAGGAGGAATTTGCCGCAAGGGGACCGGAAGGATTTCCAGGACTATCCGTTATGGCGGGAAATCAATTACTCCGTGCTGCGTTCGATCTCCGAACAATACGGCGGCATCGTCATCGTGCCGATGACCGTCGTCGTCCCTTCATATTTTCACGAGATCGTGGGCCGCTTGAGGTCCGACGGGCTGGATGTGCGGATACTTTGCTTTCCAGGCTGAGAAGGAGAGGGGAAGGAAAGCAATCTTGGCGGCCCTTATGACAGAGTCGCAACGCAGTTAAGGCATATCCGATGGATCAAATGAACCTCTTATAAAAGAAGCTCTGCCGTTTTTGAATCATCACGAGAGCGGGAACTGCAGCGGGCTCCATTCGCGCAACTCCAGCGTGCGGGCGCCTTCCGCGACGACCGGGTCGGCTTCGGCGAGCGCCTTCGCTTCCTCGAACGTATCGGCGCGGTAAATGACCATGCCTCCGCTCTTGTCCTCGAACGGGCCGGCCATGACGACTTTGTTCCGCTTGTACAATCGGTCCAGGTAGTCCAGATGGGCCGGACGCACTTTGGCGTTGAGCTCGGCATCAATAATGGTCAGCAAGGCGACGTAATGCATCGTCAATCGGCTCCTTTCGAATGATCGGCCGGCTTCAGCGGTCCCGCGCTTTGCGCGCTTCTTGCATTGTACCCGATAGGGCGAGCCGTGAAAAGGGGGCGCCGGCGGCCCAGGGCTTGGAACAATCCGAAATTGCTGCCGCTGCAGACGTACCTGCAGCAGATCGTCGTGACGATCGATCCGATGAGGCCGGAGGACATCGGCAAGGGCGGATCGCTGTCCGAGGTGTCCAACCAGACGCTCGACGCAGCGAAAATTACCTTGACGATGTTGCTGATTCTGTTCAAATCGAACGCCGCCGATTTCTGCCTGCGCAGAGGTCGGCGGCGTTCGTTTTGAAGCGGGCACCGCTCTATCCCCAGGGAATTGACACGGAAGCCGGGAAATGATAAATAATATATACAAACAATCATCAATTATCTTTTAAACGTATCACATTTTATCATAAAAGTCAATACTTATTTATAAAAAAATTTTTGAGAGGGGAGACGATGACGATGTTGTCCAAGGCGCTCCAATCCATGAGCGTTGCGGCCCGCGATCGATATATCGCCGAGCTGGTCGAACTGAACGAGAAGACGAAAGAACGCGGTCTTGTGCTGAAGCCGGACGATATCGAACGCCTGCTCGCGGTCCGAGACCAGGTGCTGCGGCATTACGGCCGGCTGGAATTGGGGATCGAGGCCACGAAGGAGATGATCGAAGCTTTTTCCGAATCCCCTTATATCTGTCAGGACGATTACGCTTCAACGCTGAATGAACTCCAGGAGATCTTTTACGATTTGAAGAACGAGACCGAGGACCGGATCGGCGATTCCAAGTTGATCGGAATCATGAAGGAATTTTTCGACGAAGACTGCGGCGGCTCCTTGGAACTGCTCAGAAGCAGGCTGGAACAATTCGCCGTCGATTTCAGAATCGAACTCATGCGCGGCGAGCTGGAAGGAGACGAGGACTGATGGAAAAAGACAACGCCGAGAACGCCGCAAATCGGGCGCTCGTGGTCCGAACCGGCATCGACCCGTCCCGGCTGTCGAAAACCCAATATACGCTGTCCCTTCTGAACGAAGGGCGTCGTGCCGGCCTTTTGAACGATTCGGAAACAGACGGCATCCGGAATCGCCTGCAGTCTGTTTGGCACAACCTGATCAGACGGTATACGCGGGAAGAAAGCTCGTCGGTGGCCGTCGAGACGGCCGAAAGCATTCTGGCTTCCGCGCTGTACGCCTTGGATGCCTATTTGCTGAGCCTGGGGGATCACGATCAAGCGATCGCTTGTTTGAAAAACGGCGATATCGCAACTTTGCATGCCCAAGGCGTGGAACGGGTCCATCAAATCTTCCGGGAAACGAAGCGGCTGCATGAGGAAATCAGGCGGCGCAAGTTGGACGTTCCGGTCGAAGCCTACAACTTAACGATCGAAGAATCGCTGCCCGTTTTCTTGAAAAAATACGACATCGTCTTCGATGCCCACAATACGATGGCCAGCATCGATTATCCGTTGGCGGTCGACGATATGCGTCTGCAGGGCGTCTTCTACATGAAACAGTACTTAAAGCATCTGAAGCTCGAAAACGAGTTCTGCTTCCGGTTCGAACGGGAGGACTTGCTTCGGCTGCTGCAACGCTTCGGAAGCGTCTGCAGATTCGATTACCGGATCGAATTGTTCAACATTTTCGAGCTTGTTCTCCAACATGCCCTGTTTTCCGTGATGTCGGGGGGCGAAGCCCATCGGGTCACCCTTACCGTTTCCCAGTTCGAACGGTTGGAAAGGATGTTCGTCCATGCGGACGCTTCCGAAGTCGACGCTTTGTTTCGTCAGGCGATGCAGCGGCTGAAGCGCGATTTGCGGATCGGCGATCCCGGGTTGTCGGACTATATGGACCGGTGCCGCAAAGCGCTTGTCCGGCGCATCGTTCACGCGGCGGAACATCGCCATCTGCAGGCGGTCATCCTTACGGATACCGAAGAGCAAATTCAACCGGCCGCGCTTATATTCCATGCGGGAGACGGGATGAGCGACGTTCGTCTGAGACAGCTGCTGGACGAGATCGCCTGCGCCGAAACGAAGGAGGAGAAGGTGCGCCTCATCCGATCCCATTTCGCCTCGCTGCACGATTATTTGGATATGCTGGAGAGCGGCTGCCTTTACGGCGACGAATACGAAGCGTTGTACGCTTCCTTCGGCGACACGGAACTGGCGATATTGGCGAAAATCGTATTTTGCGAGGAACTGCGGGGCGGCGACATGGAACTGCAAACGATCGTTTCGCGGAAAAACGATGCGGAATCCGAATGGACGAATCGTCTGATCGGGTTCCTGAAGGGCCTAAGCGTGCAGCGGATCAAAGAAATCGAGCGGCTGATCGGCCGTATCGAATCCGTCTGAGATTTGAACAAGATTCCATCCTTGCTCTTCAACCTTTTCGCATATAATGGATATGATTACCGCTTGAAGAGCGAACGATGGGAGGATGAGTCCGTGAATATTTGCCGAACAGCTTTCATCGGCTGCGGAAAGCGCGCGCATGAGCATGCCCGGGGCGTCCGGGCGGATCCCCGCTGCCAAGTCGTTGCGGTGGCCGATGTGCAGCAGGAAGCCGCGATCAAGCTCAAGGAGGAACAGGGATTCCCGGATGCCGCGGTCTATATGGATTATCGGGAGATGCTTCAGGCCGTTCGGCCCGACCTGGTCATCCTGTGCCTCTGGACGCCGCTGCACCTGCCGGTCTTCCGGGCGTGCGCGGAAGCGGGCGTGAAGTCGGTCGTCTCCGAGAAGCCGATGGCGCCGACCTGGGGAGAGTGCCTCGAGATGGCCCGCATCGCCGAGCAGTCCAAGACGCAGCTCTCCTTCTGCCATCAGCGGCGATTCTCCGCAGGCAACCGATACGTGCGGAAGCTGATCGAAGAGGGACGCTTCGGCAAGATCGAGCGCATGGACCTGTACTCGCCGCCGAATCTGCTGGACTGCGGCACTCATACGTTCGACCAGGCGCTGAGCTTCAACCGGGAAATCCCGGCGAAGTGGGTTCTGGGCGCCGTCGACGCCTCGGAGCCGATCCGGTGGTTCGGCGTCAGCGCGGAGGCGATGGCGGTCGGCACGCTGGTCTTCGAGAACGGCGTCCGCGCGAACATTCAGGTCGGCGGGCCGGATCAGGACATGTGGGGCGGCGTCCGGGTGCTCGGCAGCGAAGGCTTCGTCGAAGTGTTCTGGGACGGCGATCTGCGCCGGGCGGTCGTCTATGGCGAGCCGTCCTGGAAGCCGGACATGCCGGAGATCGTTCCGGGCGAAGATATGCGCGGCGTCATCCGCAACGCGGTGGACTGCCTGGAAAGCGGCGAAGAGCCGGAACTCTCTTATCGCAAGGCGCTGCGGGCCACCGAAATCATTTTCGCATTCTACGAATCCGTCCGCCGGCACGCGCGCATCACGCTGCCGTTGCAAGACGTCTCGGACAATCCGTTCGTGACGATGCTCGAGAGCGGCGCATTCGGGCCGGCAGACCGGAAAGGAGCGGGCGTGCCGTGAATAAAGCCAAGGTCGGCCTGATCGGAATCATCTCCGAGGAGATCCGGAGGGACCTGTGGGGAACGTTGGAGCAAGTAGCGAAAATGGGCTACCAGGGCATCGAAGGCGGTCCGATGCAGCTGCTGGAGGGAGACTCCGCGGCGAATTTGCGGCGGTTCCATGACTTGGGCTTGCGCGTCTTGACCGTCAGCGCCAGCCGGGAACAGCTTCGGGACCGTTTGGAAGAAATCGCCGAGACGGCCCGGAAGCTGCAGGCGCCGCGCGTGACGGTTTGGTGGGGGCCGTGCGACAGCAGGGAGAACCTGCTGCGGGATGCCGAGCTTTACAACGAAGCCGGAAGCAAATTGAAGGAGCACGGACTGAAGCTTTGTTATCACAACCACGACCATGAATTTCGGACGACCTACAATGGGCTGTACGCGCTCGATGTTCTGGCCGAGCATACGGATCCGCAGTCGCTCTATTTCGAGCTGGATATCGCCTGGATCACGGTAGGGGGAGAAGATCCGTCGAAAGTGCTGCGCCGTATGGCCGGACGCGTGCCCGCCATTCATGTGAAAGACGTGCTGATGCAGGACGGCAAACCGATTTTCACCGGACTTGGAACGGGGATCGTCAAAATCAAGGAAGCGGTGCAAACGGCGCTGGATACCGGCGTCGAGTGGGTCGTCGTCGAGCAGGACAAGTTGAAGAACCTGTCGGCGATGGACACCTTGGCGCTCAGCTACCTGCATCTGAAAGAATCGGATCTGATCTGAGGAGAACCAAAATGCGGGATTCACGGTTTGTCGCCGTACACCGCGGCGGCTTGCTCACCAAGGAGAACCACCGCCTGCTCATGAGATGGGCCAGGGAATGCTCGGAACGCGTCTTGCCGCTGCTGGACGGGAACATCGACGCGCGGCTGATCCGCGCCCTCCATGTGGCGGAGGAATGGGAGAACGGCCGCGTTCCGTCGACGAGGAGAAGGCTTGGCAGAACGAGCGGCTGCGGCTATTGCCGCCGGAGCTTGCGGAACTCGTAAGCGAGACCCTTGTGACGAAAGAGAAGGGAATCCGAATATAGGAAGCGGGCTCGATGCCCCGACTCCGGCGCCTCCTCTGCGAGGCGCCTTCTTTTGCGCAGGATTGCGCAGCCGCATCGCGATGCAAAGGTTGACTCTCCTCCAAGGGGAGCCTTTACACTGGACGGTGAAAGGAGCGAGGCCCCATGCTGTACACGGTCAAAGAAGTGGCTTCCCTATCGAACGTTACGGTCAAGACGCTTCATCATTATCACAAAATCGGGCTGCTAGCGCCTTGCGCGTTCAGCGAAGCCGGATACCGGCTGTACGGGACGAAGGAGTTGGAACGGCTGCAGCAAATTCTGTTTTACAGAGAGCTGGATTTTTCCTTGGAACAAATCAAGCGGCTGCTGGAGGACGCCCCCGACCGTTTATCCATTCTTTACGAGCAGGAAGAGCTGCTTCTTCGTCGAAAGAAAAGGTTGGAAACGATTCTGGAAACGTTAAGGAAATCGATCGTCTCCACGGAAAAAGGAGAACCGATGGGAGAGCGGGAGATGTTCCAGGGCTTTGACAACGAGGAGGCGTGGAAAGAGGCGCTTCAGGAGCAGCGGGAGCATTTGAAAAAAACGTATGATTTCGATTTGCTGGATGAGGCTCGCATTGACGTTGCGAGCATGAACGATGCGGCGAAGGAAGCCTCGGCGTTCATGAAGGGGATGGCCGGCGCTTTGCGGGCGGGAATCAAGCACGACGACGGGAAGGTCGTGGCGACGAATTCCATCTTCGCATGCTGGAAGGCGAGCAAACCGGGCTGGCTTACTATCTGCTTGCCGCGGCAGAAGCTTTGGCAAAGGAGGAGAGGACTTGAACGCATTCATCGAAGAGCTTGCTCTGAACACTTGGCCTGCCGAGCAAACCTTGCTGCTGAACGGGTGGCTGCTGCGTTACGCGAGCGGCTACACCAAACGATCGAATTCGGTGAATCCGTTGCATTTCAGAGAGGGCCGTGATGTATACGGAAGCATTCAATTGGCGGAAGAATTCTTTGCAAGCGTCGGTTTGGACAGCGTCTTTAAAATAACGCCGTTTGCGGTGCCGGGGGATTTGGACCGGATTCTGGAGCAGCTCGGCTATGCCGTCGTGGACCCTTCCAGCATGATGCTGCTTGATCTGGAGAAGATCCCTGAACCGACTTTAGATACGGTAATCATCGAAAGTCAGGTGAATGAAGAATGGATGGATCGATTGGCGTTCTTTAATCACCTGTCTGAGGAGCATCGAAACATAGCCGAACGTCTGCTGGCCGAATCCACTTTACAGCAAGGCTTTGCCACGGTGTATCGGGACCATGTGCCGGTTGCGTGCGGTTTGGGCGTGGTTCAACATCGTTACATCGGTTTATACGACATCGTCACCCATGACCGGTACAGGAGGCAAGGATTCGGAGAGCAGCTGATCCTTCATTTGTTAAAATGGGGAAGGGCGCACGGCGCAACGCATTCCTTTTTGCAGATCGTACAGCGGAACGAGCCGGCTTTAAGCTTGTATCAGAAGCTGGGATATCAAGCAATCTATTCGTACTGGTATCGGGTAAAAAAGATTTGAAGGTGATGGTCGTATGTTTTGGTCAGAAGCAAACGTCGCCTCCCGCCGAATCCATGTATCGTCTGACCGTGGAAAAACCGGCTGCCATCGAATCCGGCAAGCCGTTCAAAGTCAAAGGGATGTTGACCAATGTGTCCAAGCGCGCTTGGCAGATTTCGCACGGAGCCGATATGTTCAACTATACCCTTTACGACAGCGACGGCGCCGCCATCCCGAGAAAAGAAAATACGATCTTGGTCGAAAGCACTGGAATCGGTACGACAAATCGTACAAGGCTCCAAAACCTATGAATTTGTAATCAAATCCGATCCGGTACCTATCCAAGTGAACTGAGCCATAATAGCAATCTTGGGGACGAAGGTGATAAAAATCAAGAAATTCTCCGCTTTGCCAAAACCTGAGTCATGATCATAAAGCTTCGGCATTATCGCACTGAGGCTTTTTAACATGTAGTCAAGGAGCCAAATGGCATAAAATCAATAGTTGATACACATAGCTGACTGACAGTTTACATGTGGAGTATAAAAATGTTGTTGACACGACACCAAATGGTGACCTATAATCAAAGCGTCACTAAATGGTGTCCAATTAGGAGTTAGTCATTTGGAAAGTTGAATAAGTTTCATCTTGAAACAATTATGAGGAGGTGGTGAAATTAACGGCTCTCCCTTGGTAATAATATTTAGGAGAGGGTGTTATGAGTGAGAACAACCAGTTGCGGGATGTGTTTGACGCGATTGCAGATCCAACTAGGCGCCGACTGATTCGTCTGTTAGCAGAGGCAGAGGAGATACCGCTTCATGAATTAACGGCACAGTTTCAAATGGGCCGTACAGCGGTATCCAAGCATTTGACAATCCTTAAAGAGGCCGGACTGGTACTTGACCGAAAAGTCGGCAGAGAAACGCGATTTAGGCTAAACGCTTCTCCACTCAGAGAAATTCAAGATTGGGTGGCTTTCTACAGCAAGTTCTGGAGTACGAATATGTTGCGCTTGAACCAACTATTAGAGGAGGAAGAAGAATGAGTTTAACATTATCCTTGGATTTTCAGTTCACGACATCGATCGAGAAGCTTTGGTCCGCCTTAACCGATTCAAGCAAGCTTGCCAAGTGGGTCATGGAAAATGATTTTAAGCCCGTCGTAGGACACCGTTTTCAGTTTCGCACTCAGCCGTTCAATGGGTGGGATGGAATTATTGACGGCGAAGTGCTTATCGTGGACGCACCAAACCGGTTGTCCTATACTTGGGCCAGCGCAGGGGAGAAGCACACGGTCACCTGGACGCTGCAGGATTTAGGGGACGGAAAGGTTAACCTTCATCTCGAACAAACCGGATTCTCAAATGCTCAAGGACTCGAAGGCGCTAAGTATGGCTGGGGTAAATGGTGCGGCGAGCTTAAAAAGTTGTTGGAACAATAACCGCAGGGGATCGGACGTTAAGCGGCGCATCAAGTTTTTCGCCGCTTTCCGGGGCCTTGGATCGTCGCACAGATCGAGCGGAACGTTCCATCACGGAACTTCTGGGAAAAAGTCATTTCAGAATTTACCCACGGCGCCTTCAAGCAAACCAGATTAGGCCCATCAACCCGCGCATGAATTTATATCATAATCTTGCGAGTTCTCCAATAATCATATAAAGCAGTCGATTGAAGAGTGCTTCTCTCTTGGCGGGCGACGTTCCCGGCAGGCCCCGCCAAGATTCGAGGCACTTTTCCCATTCATTCGCCTTCCGGGATCGATGTCCTTATGATCAAGTGGATCAAGTTTCGCTCGGTCAAGCTCAAGGTGATGCTTGCGTTTGTCATCCTCTCTGCCGTACTGATCGTCCTTCAAGTGAGCGTTTTTCAGCATTGGATCAATACGATCATTTTGCAGCAGGCGGAGGATCATTTTCAGGAAACCGTCCGTCAAATCGGCAAACGGGTGGAACTCGAGTATCAGCAGATCGACGCCGATGTCCGGGGAATCCGCAACAACCAGGTGATCAAAAATTACTTGAAAGACTTGAAGCGAAATCACGTCAACTATCAGGTCGCCAAATACCAAATCGCGCGTCAAATATTGCGGCTGCCGAACCTGGAGACGATCGACAACATCTACATTTTCCCGATCGATCATCCGCCCATGAATCTGTTCTATACGAAAGCCGTCTTGGAGGCGGATCCGCAAACGAAACAACTTATGAGGGCAGACCAGGATCCGCCCGATGTGGTCTGGTCTTTGAATCCGGACACGCGGAACGTCTCGATGGAGATGCCGATGTACGACCAGAACGAGCGGCTCGGTCTGCTGCGGGTGGATCTGAACGAGAACGTTCATCGCCAATTGAGCGACGCCAAATTGGGGAAAAGCGGGAGCCTGTACCTGATCGATCACCATCATACGATTTTGTTCGCGAAAGACCGCCGGCGGGTGGGGCAAAAGGATGCGACGCTCAAGGAAATTTCGGGCGTAAGCGTCACCTATACGCTGGACTACCAAGGCTGGAAGCTGACCGGCGTCGTTTCCAACGCCGAACTGCTGAATCAGGTCAAGCAGATCAACCGGATCATGCTGTCGATGGAACTGTTGGTGCTCGCCTTTCTTTTTCTGCTCGCCATGGTCATTCTTCGCCTGATCCTGAAACCGCTTCATAAAATCATGAGAGGAATGGAAAGCGTTCAGCAAGGGAAACTGGACGTCACGGTGGAGAACTTCGGCAACGATGAATTCAGCGTGATCGTCCGCCATTTCAACGACATGGTGGAACGGGTCAACCATTTGCTACAAACGATTTATTATCAGCAGCACAACTACCGAAAAGCGAAAATGGCCAATCTGCTGTCGAAGCTGAATCCCCATTTCCTCTACAACACGCTGGATATGATTTACTGGAAGTCCGTCATGAAGGACGAGGAAGAAATCGGCGACATGATCCTTTCTTTGTCGAAAATATTGCGATATTCCATTTCGCACAACGACGAGTTTGTCGCCGTCGCCGAAGATATGGAGCAGTTGGAAAATTACTTGAAGATCCAGCGCATGCGGTTTGAAGACAAGCTGCAATATTCGCTTGGGATCGATCCGGATATCGCCGATCTTAAAATCCCGAAGCTGCTCATCCAGCCGCTGGTGGAAAACGCCATCAAATACGCTTTCGAGGATTTGTCGTTCGGCGGGACGATCGCCATTCGCGCCTATGCGAAGGAGGACGATCTGTTCTTCGAGGTGGAAGACAACGGGGCGGGAATGCCGGAAGAGAAAGTGCGGTCGCTGCTGTCGCCGAATCCGGACAAGCCGGGCGGCCTGGGGATTCCGCTGGTCCAACAGCGAATCAAATATTGGTACGGGAAGGACTGCGGCCTGTCGATCGACAGCCGGCCTGGCCGCGGCACCCGCATCGCGATCAAGCTGCGCAAAGAAGCCGAGCTCAGCGGGAAGGGGGAGCCTCATGTTGAAAATCATCGCCGTGGACGATGAACAGACGGTGCTTCACGGTTTGCGCTACATTTTCGCGAAACATTGACGATTACACGATCGAAGTGGAAACGGTGAAGCCGGAAACCTGGCTGACGCAGAAGCTGGGCGTCGTCATCTGGGGCAACACGTTTCGCGTCATGCCCCAGCACATCTGGGAGAAGGAGGACCCCGCCACCTTCAAATTTTCCGATCCGGTCGGCACCGGCCCGTACAAATTGAAGAGCCGCGACCCGCAAGGCAACTGGTTCCTGTACGAGAAGCGCGCGGACTGGCAGAACAGCGACGTCGGCAAGCTGGCCGGCGAGCCCGGGCCGAAGTACATTCTGTTCAAATATTTCGGCCCGGAAGAGAAGCGGATTATCGCCATGATCCAGCACGAAATGGACATTCTGCAGGATATTACGCCCGAGAGCTGGGACGTGCTCCGGCAGAAGAACAAATACGCCAAAACCTGGTATCCGCAATTCCCGTACGCGACGATGGACGATCCTTGCGAAAGGGGCATGTCGTTCAACACGGCGAAGGCGCCGTACGACAACCCGGACGTCCGTTGGGCATTGGCGCTGATGACGGACATCAAAAACGTGTCGATGGCCACCTTCGTCGGCATGTCGAGAAACAGGGCGGCAAAATCGCGGAGACCCCGTACTGTACGCCGTTTCTCGGGTACCCTTATTATTCCAAGACGGACGACACGCGCAGGGAAATCTTCGGGGAAGACGGCGTGCCGATGCACGGTCTGTACCGCTGGCACCTGATGGATCCGATCCGGTTCGAGCGGGAACTGCGGGTGACGATTCAGCAGATCGGCCACAACAGCCGAAGCCTTTTTGAAAGATCCGACGACATCTCCTCCGTCGCTTATTGGTACCAGGCGGAGCCGCACGCGGCGTTCCCGGTTCTTCCGCCCGCCGGGAAGCGCTGGCCGAAGTAGCGTGCGGGAAAGGCGGGCCGCGATGATGAAACCGACTCTCCGGAAAGGGGAACGTGCGAGGAAAACGCGCCTCCGCTGGCTGCTCGGGACAGCATGCGCGCTGACCGCGCTGTTCGCCGCCATGGCGGCCGTTAACGCTTCCAGGCCGGAACCGCCGATCTCCTTCGACTACGACAAGCTGCCACGGCTCGGCGCCGCGGACGCGCTGGTGAAAATCGTGGAGATCGGCGATTTCAAGTGCCCGGCTTGCCGATATTTCGGCCTCATCGTGAAACCGCAGCTGGAACGGGACTATATCCGAAGCGGGACCGTCGCCCTGTACTTCTTCTGGAAGTTCTACGATGCCGTCTATTTGAATCAGGGCGACGAAAGGGAGATTTGGGCGACGCCCGGGTTTCTCGTCCGACTGGCGCAATCGGAGGGGCTGCAGCTGGACGAAGACGTGCTGAAGCGGGATATTATAGGCGAGACGTATGCGGATGAAGTGATAGAGCAGAACAGGAAAGCCGAGAAGCTGGTGACGGCCACGCCGACGCTGTTCGTCAACGGGGTGAAGTTCACGGATTTCTCCAACTACGAGGCGTTGAGGCAAGCGATCGATGAAGCCGGCAAGAAAGCTGGACAAAGATGAGGACTTTTCCGCATCGTTCGTCTGATGTATAATCATGGAAAGATGTTCCGACAACACGACCCGGCCCGGATCGGCGCAATCCGGCGCCGGGTCGTGCCGTAAAGAGACCATTCGGGAATTCAACTTGACCGTCACCCAGAAGACGACCCTATCGACGAAGAAAGGATCCGTCCACTATCATCTCAAGTCCGGCGTTCTCCCCGGATTGTTGGAAGCCACCTACTGGCCGCAGAAGCGGAAACTATGGGTGGAAATCCATCGCAATCGCAGCGCGGAGTGGAACCGAAGGGCGATCGCATCTTTTGCCGGGCGGCTGGCGGATCGTCTGTTCAGTGAAGCCATAAATCGGAGTGGGGGATTGCCATGATCATCCGAAAGCTGCAGCCGGAAGACGCGCATTCGTTCCGGCAGCTTCGCCTGAAAGCGCTGCGGGACCATCCCGACGCATTCGGCGCCTCTTACGAAGATTGGAGAGATCTGCCGATCGAATCGGTGAAGGAACGGCTGGAGAGCAGCGACAGCCGCTTTATTTTAGCGGCGTTCACAGACAACGGCGAATTGGCGGGCATGGTCGGGTTCAGCCGGGAAATGTCCAGGAAGACGCGGCATAAAGGCGTCGTTTGGGGCATGTACGTGGACAGCGCGTACCGGGGACAGGGAATCGGAAGAAGATTGCTCGCCGAACTGATCCGGCTTGCCGAGTCCTTGCCGGAAATCGAGCAGTTGCATTTGGCTGTCGTTCACAGCAATGTGCCCGCCCGAAGGCTCTATGAATCGTTCGGATTCGTCACGTTCGGAACGGAAGTCCATGCGTTGAAACTAGACGACGAAACCTATTATGACGAAGATTGGATGGTCAAGAAGCTCCGCCGGTGACGGAAGCCCGCAAGCGGCCCTCCTTCCCTCCGCCATTCCTTTTCCCCCGTTTTTCGATTCATCACGAATCATCCGCATCCGGGCGCAATATAATAGCGGTGAACTGAGAACGTTTACAGTTGACGGCTGCAGTTTCCGCTCTTCCATGACCATCGACGCTCCCGATTCTCCATCCATCGCGTTTGGTGCGCATCGGTTCCGCGCACGGAAAACTGTAATCGTTTACTGTTGGAGCGAGGTGAACCGAATGACCTAGCTTGGGCGAAAGGACGGTTTCGATTCGTTCGGAAGCTTGGCGATGCAAAAAAAGTCCGTAAAGGAGCGCTTTCAAGATGGGCAAATTCGGGCAAAGGTTCGCCATTGGGCTCTCCGTCCTGATCGTCATTGCGTTGGCGGCGGGATGCTCATCCCGGAACGCCGGCAGCGCCGGCACGGAATCTTCCGGCGGTTCCTCGGCCGGCAACGCTTCGGGCGGCGGCGTGACGTTGACCTGGTTCATGTGGACCGGCAGCACGCAGGAAGCGGACGCCTGGAAAGAGCTGGCCGCGGACGTGACGAAGAAATATCCGGACATCCGTATCCAATTCGAAACCGCCAGCTGGCCCGATTATTGGAGCAAGCTGCAGACGGAAGTGGCCAGCGGCACGACGCAGGACATTCTCTCGCTGCAAAGCCTGCGCACGCAAGGATACGGCTCGGCTTTCCGGTCATTGGACGATTATATCCGCGGCGATTCGTCGGTCAACATCGATGATTTCGACAAGGGCATCCTGTCCAACCTGCAATATGACGGACACCAGGTGGCGCTGCCGTACGATTTCGGTCCGATGATCGTGTTCTACAACGAGGATCTGTTCAAGAAGCACAACGTGCCGCTGCCGAAAATCGATTGGACCTGGGACGATTTCATGAATGCGGTGAAAACGCTCAGCGACGGCAAAGATTACGGATACGTCAATTCCCCCAACATCGATGCCATCGTGCCGTTCATTCTGTCCAACGGCGGCAAGTATTTGGACGACGACGGCAAATACAATTTGACCGATCCGAAGACGATCGACGCCGTTCAGAAGCTGGTCGACCTGACGAAAAACCGCCAGTCGCCGCAAAGCGTCGCCACGAACGACAGCAACTGGGACCAGGAGCAGTGGCTGGCGGGCAATATCGGCATGCTGGTGCAGGGACCGTGGGAGATCATCAATTACAAGTCGGCGGCCAAGTTCAAGTTCGGCATCGCCCCGATTCCCCAAGGTCCGGCCGGTTCGCTGACCGTCTCCGCCGGATCCGGCTTCGGCATCTCGAAGACGACGAAACATCCGGATGAGGCCTACAAAGCGGTGACCGTCCTGACCAGTCCGGAATCGCTGACGAAGCTGGCGCAGGCGGGCCGCGCGTTCGCCGCCCGGGATTCCTCCCGTCCGGACTATTTCAACAACGTGCCGGATGACTTCAAGCCGGTGCTCGACTACGCCGTCCAGCACACCGTGCCGTACAAAATCACCAGAACGTGGCAGCAAGCCAACGACATGATCAGCAAGGCGATGATTCCGATATACAACGGCCAGGTCTCCGTACAGGACGGTCTGAAGCAGCTTCAGGATCAGCTCAACAACCTGCAGTGACCGGTCAGCATAACGCCTGCGCCGAACATGACGAAAGGGGATGCCTATGCAAGAGGTGGAATCGGCGGCAACCGTTCCAAGAACGGGGCGGAGACGATCCGAGGCCCTCCCGGCTTTCTTCTTCCTGCTTCCGAATATCGCCGGATTCCTGCTGTTTACGCTGGTTCCGATCATCGCCGCCTTCGCGCTCAGCCTGTACGATTGGCCGCTGATCAGCGAGCCGAAGTTCATCGGCTTCGGCAATTATATCCGCCTGTTTGCGAAAGACCCGCTGTTCGGCCAAGTGATCTGGAATACGCTGGTGTACGTCGTTTTTTACGTGGCGGCCAACCTGGTCGTGTCTTTGGCGCTGGCCGTCTGGCTGTCGCAGGAGATCCGGGGCATCAAAATCTTTCGCGCGATCTTCTTCCTGCCCGTGCTTGTTCCGCCCGTCGCCATCTCGCTCATCTGGCAATGGATTTACGCGCCCGGGAACGGGCTGATCAACGCCTTGCTGGCCGTGTTCGGCCTGCAGGGACCGAACTGGCTGGGCGATACGCATTGGGCGATGGCGTCGCTGATTCTGATGAGCGTCTGGCAGCTGTTCGGATACAACATGCTGATTTTTATCGCGGGCATCAAAGGCATTCCGCAGGCGCTGTACGAATCGGCCTCCATCGACGGCGCGGGAGGGTGGGCGAGATTTTGGTGGATTACCGTGCCGATGCTGTCTCCGTCGATCTTTTTCGCGATGGTGATGACCCTCATTACGTCGTTTCAAACGTTCGACCAGGTGTTCGTTCTCACCAACGGAGGACCCGGCTCGGCAACGGAAATTCTCGGCCTGTACGTGTACAACAACGCCTTCCTCTGGTTCCGCATGGGTTACGGGGCGGCGGTTGCGGTGATCATGTTCCTGTTCATTCTGGCCGTCACCATCCTCCAAATGCGGCTCCAGCGAAAGTGGGTGCATTATGAAACCGCGTAGCAAGACGGGAAAACGGATGATGATGACGGTCAACTATGCGGCGCTGTGCGTCTCCGGCTTTCTGATGCTGGTTCCTTTCCTGTGGATGGCGGCCACTTCGCTGAAGGCGGACAACGAGGTCCTGTCCATGCCGCTGCGCCTGATCGGAAGCCGGATCGCGTTCGAAAATTATCCGCGCGCCTGGAACTATTTTCCGTTCGCCCGGTTTATCCTGAACGATCTGTTCGTCTCGGCGGCCGGCACGGTGTTGGCGCTGATAACGTCCAGCCTGTCCGCCTACGCTTTCGCGCGGCTTCGCTTCAGAGGCAAAGACAAACTGTTTTTCGCCTATTTGGCGACGCTCATGGTGCCGCAGCAAGTGGTGGTCATCCCGATGTTCCTGATGATGAAACAGCTCGGCTGGGTCAACACGTACTGGGCGCTGATCATTCCTTGGGCTTTTACGGCGTTCGGCACCTTTCTGCTGCGGCAATTCTACATGACGATTCCGTACGATCTGGACGAGGCGGCCGTCATCGACGGGTGCAGCCATTTCGGCATCTATTGGCGCATCATCCTCCCGCTCGTCCGGACGGGGCTCGCCGCGCTGGGCGTGTTCACGTTCATCGGTTACTGGAACAGCCTGCTGTGGCCGCTGATCATCACCAACCAGCAATCGCTGTACACGCTGCCGATCGGCTTGCAGATGTACCACGGCCAATACGGCACGCAGTGGAACTTGCTGATGGCGGCCTCGACGATCACGGTGCTTCCGACGATGATCATCTATTTGATAGCGCAGCGCCACATCGTACAGGGCATTACGCTAAGCGGAATCGCGGGGAGATAGGATGGCTTTTGCATGCGCGGACCAACCGAACGATAAGGACCTGAAGGAGGTTATCCCATGTACGAACTGCCTTTTCGCCAAATCCACCTCGATTTCCATACGTCGGAGCAAATCCCGGACGTCGGATCCGAGTTTTCGGCCGAAGCGTTTGCCGCCGCGCTCCATCAGGCGCATGTGGAGTCGATCAACATTTTCGCGAAATGCCATCACGGCATGAGCTACTATCCGTCCAAGGTGGGGCCGATGCATCCTTCGCTGAAGTTTGATCTGCTCGGGGAGATGATCGAGGCGCTGCACAAGCGGCAGATCAAATGCCCGGTCTATATGTCGGTGGTGTGGGACGAATACGCCGCCTCGACGCACCCGGAGTGGCTGCAGCTCGACAGCAGCGGCAAGGTGGTCGGGCGCGAGCCTTACAGCTCCGGCGGTGCCGGGGAAGAGCGGTGGCGGTACCTGTGCCTGAATACCGGGTATATGGATTACTTATCGGCGCAGGTGCAGGAAATTTTGGACGGCTACGATGCGGACGGACTTTGGTTCGACATCGTCATGTATTCCGAGGACGGCTGTTCGTGCGGCAACTGCATCCGCTCGATGACGGCGAAAGGGCTGGATCCGACGAACCGGACGGACCGGCAGACCCACGCCTATCAAGTGATGAGAGGCGCGATGGCGCGTCTGCACAAACAGGTTAAGGACTGCAAGCCCGACGCGCTCGTGTTTTTCAACTGCCGCCAGACGATCGACGCCGATCCGGAGCGCAGTTTCCGCCGGGAACTGCCTTACGTCACGCATATCGAGATCGAATCGCTGCCGTCCGGCCAATGGGGCTACAATCATTTTCCGCTGTTCGTGCGCTACAACCAGATTTTCGGCAAAGAAATCGTCGGCATGAACGGCAAGTTCCACAAATCTTGGGGGGATTTTGGCGGTTACAAAAACAAGGCCGCGCTGGAGTTCGAATGCTTCAACATGCTGGCCAGCGGCGCCAAAGTGTGCGTCGGCGACCAGCTTCATCCGCGCGGCAAGCTCGATCCGGCCAGCTATGCGCTGATCGGCGAAGTGTTCGCGCAGATCGAGAAGAAGGAGCCGTGGTGCCGGCAGGCCCGACCGGTCGCGCAGATCGGCGTGATGGCGGTCAACGACGGCGGCTACGGCCGGGCCTGCCGTCCGGCGGTCGATACGCTCGAGGCGGCGATGCAGATGCTGCTGGAAGATCGCCAGCAGTTCCAGATTATCGATTCCGAGGAGGACTTGAGCCGGTTCGACCTGATCGTCTTTCCGGACAAAGTCAGGTTCGACGCGGAGATGGAGCGCAAAGTCCGAGATTACTTGCGGCAGGGCGGCCGATGCCTGCTCAGCGGCGAATCGGGCCTGCGCGCGGACGCGGATGCGTTCGCGATCGATCTGGGCGTGAAGTACGGCGGGGATTCCGAGTATACGACGACTTATCTTCGGATCTCCGACGCGGTGCGGCACGGGCTGCTTGCGGCCGATTACGCCATGTACGAGCGGGGCAAGCGGATCGAGGCCGCGGAAGCGCAGGTGCTGGCCCGAGTCGTTCATCCTTACTTCGAACGGGCCTGGAATCACTTCATGAGCCATCAGCAGGCGGCACCGGACCGGGAATCGGGCGAGGCCGCGATCGTGCGCAAGGGCAACGTCATCTATTTCTCCCATCCGATCTTCAGGGCGTACAAAAAGCACGGCAGCCTGATCTACAAGCGGCTCGTATCGGCTTGCATCGATCTGCTGCTGGAAGGCGGCAAAATCGTTCAGTCGCCGAATCTGCCGTCCACCGCGCGGGTCACCGTATTCGACCAGCCCGGCGAGCGGCGCCGGGTCGTGCATGTGCTGCATTATCCGATCGAGCGCCGCGCGGACATCGACATCATCGAAGACGTCATTCCGCTGTACGACGTGCGGCTGAAAGTCCGTTGCGCCGCGCCGCCGAAGCGGGTGTACCTCGCCCCTGAGAGGCGGGAGATCGCTTTCCGCTGCCAAGACGGGTTCGCGGAGTTTACCGTCCCCGAGGTGAAAGGCCACCAGATGATCGCGCTGGAACAATAACCGGATAAAGGAAGTTATCGCACTTGGCCACCATTAAAGACGTCGCCCGACTGGCGAACACCTCGACGGCAACGGTGTCGCGGTATTTGAACGGAGAGAGGGTCCGCGAGAAAAACCGGCTGAGCATCGAAAGCGCCATTGAACGGCTGCAATATTCGATTCATCCGATCGCCAGGGGGCTGAAAACGAATCGATCTTATATGATCGGCATGATCGTGCCTTATTTGGGAGACACCTTCTTCTCGATCATCGCCGAGAACGTGCAGAAGTTTCTGCTTCCGCACCGTTACAGCCTGGTCGTGCTGAGCATCGGATACAACACGGACAATTTGCCGGACGCGGTCCGGTTTCTGATCGACAAGAGCGTGGACGGGGTGCTGATCTCGATGCTCGGAGGGATTCACGCGGGGCACCTGGCAAGCCTGAAAGAGAAACGCATTCCGGTTGTCCTGCTGGACGGGAGGCTGCCGGACGGAGACGAGACGGCCGTCATGGCGGACAACGTCCAGGGCGCTTACGCGGCGCTGGCCTACCTGATCGAGAACGGCCACCGCGACATCGCCATCATCAACGGGGAACAGAAGGCGCAGTCCGGCAAAGAGCGGTTCAAAGGCTACTTAAGGGCGCTCGAGGACTACGGGATCGAAGCGGACCCCGATCTGATCAAATTCGGCGACTATCTGAAGGAGAGCGGCTACCTTCTGATGAGAGAGCTGCTCCTGCAGCCCAAGCGTCCGACGGCCGTCCTGGTGTGCAACGACAGCATGACGGTCGGCGCGCTGCAGGCGATCAACGAGCTGAAGGTGCGCATCTTCGACGAACTCTCGTACATTACGTTCGACGACTCCGAGATCACCCGGATTTTCAACCCGCAGCTTACTTCGGTGCGGCAGCCGCTGGAGCAAATCAGCCTAAGCGCGGGGAAAGCGCTGCTGGAGATTATCGAGAAAGGAGAATTCCGAACGCAGACGATCCGTCTGAAAACGGAGCTGATCGTCCGGGATTCGGTCAGGAACATCCGGTCCTAGCTGCCTGCGAATAAAGAGCATAGGCGCCGCATCGAACCGCCGCCACCCCGCTCGCTTCCGCAATTCATTTTCAGCCGAAACTGGTCCTGGCCGGGGAGAATCGAGCTTATCCGGGTGCTTGCAAGGCTCGGCTGGATCGATGCCGGTGCCGGCGAACTGTCTTCCGTCAGCGTCAGAGCGTGGATCGAGAGAGAAATCCGCGATCCGATGGCGCGGAATCTGTTTTACGCGTTGATCCGAACGGGAACCTTTACGCAAGCTCTCGACCTTCACAGCATTGGACCGGCGCTCCGTCAAATTCAGCGAACGTTTCGCAAAAATGCGGTTCTCTACGTTCAAGGAGGCTGGCAATCGATCGTCGAACAGCTTCGGGAGATAGCGGTGCGCGCCGGAGCAACGCTGATGCATTCGACGGGCGTCGCCGCCATCAAACACGACGGGGAAGTTCGCCGGCTTCGCCTTTCGAACGGAGAAGTGATGGAGGTCGGGCGCGTCATCTCCGCCGTGCCGCTGGCCGAGACGTGCCGGCTCATCCGGGATGCCGACCGCACCTCGCTTCGGGTCTGGCAGGACCAGGCGAGGCCGGTCTCGGTCGCCTGCCTGGACCTCTGTCTCAAGCGGCTCCCGGCACCCCGCCGCAACCTGGTGCTGGGCATCGACGAGCCGGTTTTTTTCACCAACCAGTCTA
>JGI26050J44790_1000202_pt1 | contig 25595 bp, 20 predicted proteins | sample HigsolmetaGSP12D_FD_44790 | JGI IMG/M metagenome (IMG submission 44790) | reverse complement strand
GCCGCAGCCGTCCCAGCCGTCGCCGGGCAAGCCGGGCCGGTGACACCGGGGGCGGCAAGCCTGCTGCGGCGGGCGAAGCCTTTTGCGCGGCCACCGGACGGCGACCGCCGAAGCGGCCATCGCTGGTGGCCGCCGGAGCGCCCCGGCTATTCCCGCACGGCTCGAGGGGTATATGGGCCTGGGCGCGGCCGCGCAAACGTTATGATCGCGCCATGGCTACTACCTACCCTACCATCGAAGACACCGTCGGCAATACACCCCTGGTGCGCCTGCAGCGCATTCCGGGCGATGCGGGCGAACCGCGCGGCAACGTCATCCTGGCCAAGCTGGAAGGCAACAATCCGGCCGGCTCCGTGAAGGACCGGCCGGCACTATCCATGATCAAGCGCGCGGAAGCCCGCGGCGAGATCCGGCCCGGCGACACGCTGATCGAGGCGACCAGCGGCAACACCGGCATCGCGTTGGCCATGGCGGCTGCCATGCGCGGCTATCGCATGATCCTNATCATGCCGGACAACCTGTCGCTGGAGCGGCGCGCCGCGATGACCGCCTATGGTGCGGAGCTGATCCTGACGCCGGCCGACCAGGGTGGCATGGAATATGCCCGCGACCTGGCCATGCGCATGCAGGCCGAGGGCAAGGGCAAGGTGCTCGACCAGTTCGCCAACCCGGACAACCCGCTTGCCCACGTCGAAGGCACCGGGCCGGAAATCTGGGAACAAACCGGCGGGCGGGNGACCCATTTCGTCAGCGCCATGGGCACCACCGGCACCATCATGGGCGTGTCCCAGTACCTGAAGTCGCGCAACCCGGGCATCCAGGTCATCGGCGCTCAGCCGGCCGAAGGCTCGCAAATCCCGGGCATACGCAAGTGGCCGCAAGCCTACCTGCCGCGTATTTACGATCCCTCGCGCGTGGATGCGTTCGAATCCATCGACCAGCGCGAAGCCGAGGCGATGGCCAGGCGGCTGGCCGCAGAAGAGGGCATTTTCGGCGGGATTTCGTCTGCGGGCGCGCTGATCGCCGCGCTGCGGGTGGCGCAGCGTGTCAACGACGCGACGATCGTATTCATCGTCTGCGACCGCGGCGACCGCTACCTGTCGACGGGCGTGTTCAACTGACCTCGCGTCGCCGCCCGTGGATGTGGCCGGCGGCACGAAACGGCTCGGTCCAGGTTGCCGCCGGCCGTCATTGCGCGCAGCGGTCTCGTGCATCCGGCGCGGCCGCATCGCCTGGGCGGTAGCGCGCCTGGACGATGCCGGCGGGCGACAGGGAGAGCCAATGCAGCACGCCCGTGGCCTGCCATAGGCCGATGCCGCCTGTGGTTCCCCAAGAGACCGTTCTGCCGTCGATGTCGTGCAGCACGCCGGCAAGCGCCAAGTGCGATTCGCTGGCGCGCAGCTGCAGCATGCGCCCGTCCTCGGCAGGCGTGTAGGCGGTCGCTCGTCCGGCAGGCGTGCCGGGCGCGACCGCAATCCCAGCCTCGCGCACGGTGGCCGGCATGCAGGATAGCTGTGCCACGACCTGACCCGACAGATCGACGAGCAGGGCCCGGCCGTGCCCATCGTCACCCGTGGCCACGACCAGGAAGCGTCGCACGGTCGGCAGCCAGGCGGCCGCGTACACGTAATACTGCACGCGCCCGAGCAGTTGCATCGGCGGGCGGCTGCGGCCGGAGACCGGGTCCAGTACGGCGGACTCCAAGCGGGCATGGCTGGCGTCGGCGGCCAGCGCCTGCCAGAGCACGAGCGCCTGGTCTTCGCCGCCGGCAATCCTTGGCCACCAGGCGCGTTGGCGCGGTGCCAGGTCGATGCGGTGCTGCAAGCTGCCGCCTGCGCCATAGACGCGGGCGTAGATGCCGTTGCCGCTTCCCAACTGCGCCACGCCGCCGCCCGCTATCCATCCTTCGGAATAGGCGATCACGAAGCGGTCGGCCACCGCCGCTACGTCGCCCGAATGGCCGCCTGCTTCGACTTCGGCGGGGTAGGGGTGCACGGGCCCGAGGTCTATACGGTAAATGCCATAGCGCTGGGTCACTGTGTTCGGGGTGTTCCAGCCATCTTCCATGGTCAGCAAGATGCGGCCGCCGGGCAGTTGCGCTGCTGCCACCGGTTCCTGGGCTTGCGGACGCTGTATGAAGGGCCGCGCGCTGCCGAGCTTGCCGGTGGCGGCGTCCCAGGGGACCACGAAGACGTCATGTGTCCAATCGTCGCCTGCCGCCGGGCGGCGCGGCGGATAACCGGCACTGCTGAAAAAGACCCACCGAATGTGGCCGGGTCCATGCACGGCCGCGATGCCGTGCATGGTGCTGCGGGGATCGTCTGAAGGTGGCCGGCCGTTGCAGGCCGCGAGGATGGCCAACAGCGCAAGGATAGCGGCGCGGCAGGCTTGCAGCGGCAGAGGGCTTGGCACGGCAAGGAACATGCGGTCTCCGTCATCCCGGGCACGCCCGCGAGGCGCGGGGGGCGAGGCGATCCACGTGGTGCGATCGATCTGGCCGGGCGTCGCGGGCGCGTCAGCCGAAAGCATGCCGGTTTGCGCAGTCGCTGTCGTGCCCCGGATGGTTGGTGGCCAAAAAGCCGATGCGCACCGCTTGTAGCCGGTTTGCCCAGCAGATGCGTCAACCGCGCAACATTTCGCCCGACATAGTGCGTCACGATTTGAAGGTATTTTTCATTACCGGCACCAGTTTACGATTCTTTCCAATTCATTCGTCAAAGATTATTAAAAAACAACAGTTTACGCACCCATTGCCAATCCATTTGCGCCATATTTCCGGCCTCGGAGAGTTACTTCGGGTAACTCGCAAGGAAACGCATTTGTAAGCGTCCAGGCGTGGGACGCCAACTGGTTTTGGCAATAGGTAAACAAAGTGAATCGACTTTACAAATCGGTCTGGAATGAACGGACGCGCACTTACGTTGCCGTGTCCGAAATTGCCAAGGCACGAGGAAAGCGTTCTAAGGCGCAGGTGGTCTCTTGCGGCCCCGCCATAGATGCGGCCCGCAGGCGTGCCGTGGGACTGTGCAAAGCCGCCGCGGCAGCCCTCATGGCCGCCAGCGTTCCGGCGCTCGCAGATGTTGCCTTGACGGGCACCGTACCGGTCNAAACGGACGGCAATGAAATCGTATTTTCGAACGGAGCCGGTGAAATCCGGTTTTCCGAAGGCGGGAAAATAACCGGCCTGGATAATGGCACGGTTTCTGCCGATAGCACCGACGCGGTTAATGGATCGCAGCTGCATGCGGTGCAGCAGGATTTAAATAACGCGGTTTCGACCCTGCAAACCGGGGTTGATGCCGCGCAAAATACCGCCGACGAGGCGCTGGTCCAGGCAAACAAAGGCTGGAATATCAAGGCGGGCGGCGAGGCCGGTGCCGGCGCAAATGTCCAGCCGGGCGATACGGTCACGATCGAAGGCGGCCAAAACATCGAAGTCACCCGCAGCGGGACGACGATCACGGTCAAGACCGCCGACGACATCAGCGCGGCCACGCTTGCCAGCACCGGGAACACCAACGTGGGCGGCACGTTGAACGTCGCGGGCGCATCCAATCTGGGTGGCCCGCTGACGGTGACCGGCGCCACCAACCTCAACAACGGCGTGACCGTGACCGGCCCGACCCAACTCAATGGCACCGTGACGGTCACCGGCGCGACGAATGTCAACGGGCCGCTGTCGGTGTCCGGGCAAACGACGTTGTCCGGCGGGCTGGACATGGCCGGCCAGAAGATCACCAACGTGGCCGACGGGACGATCGCCGCCGGCAGCAAGGATGCCGTCACCGGCGGGCAGCTCTACCAGCTGCAACAGGACCTATACGTCGACGGCGCGGGGGNGAAGTATTTCCACGCCAATTCGACGCTGGCCGATTCCCAGGCCATAGGCGAGGATTCGGTGGCCATCGGCCCGGAATCGGTGGCCAACGCTGACGCCAGCCTGGCCGCCGGCAAGGGCGCGGTGGTCGGTGTCGGCGCCAATGGCGCGATCGCGCAAGGCGAGGGCGCGACCGTGGCTGAGAACGCCGAGGCAGCCATTGCCATCGGCCAAGGGGCGCAGGCGGGCAAGGACGGCGTGGACCCGTCGCGCGCGGGCGTGGCCGCGGTGGCAATCGGCCGCAACGCGCAAAGCAACGGCGCCGGCAGCATCGCCATCGGCGACGGTGCATTGGTGGAACCGGAATACGTCAGCAATGCGATCGCGGTGGGTACCGGTTCGCGCGTGACCGGCAATGAGAGTGACGATGCGATGGCGCTGGGCGTCAATGCGTCGGCCAGCGCGGCCAGGGCAACTGCCATCGGCCAGTCGGCGTCGGCCAGCGCCCGCGATGCGCTGGCCGCCGGAAGGAACGCCCAGGCCGGCGGTATCTCGTCCGTGGCAGTGGGTACCGGCGCGCGCGCCGGCGGCGACAATGGTATATCCCTGGGCACCGGGTCCCGGACGGCCACGACCAACAGCATCGCCATCGGTACCGACGCGGGCGTGGGCACGGGCGACGATCCGGTCAACCCGGGCTTTGACAAAACCTCGCACATCGCGATCGGTACGCGCGCCGGGCAAAACGTTGTCGGCAACCAGACCACGGCCATCGGCTATCAAGCGGGCAGTGGCATCGTTGGCGATAATACGGTGTCCGTCGGCAGCCATGCGGGTGAGCGGCTGGACGGCGACCACAACATTTCCATCGGTTACCGCGCCAACGCGCGCGACGCGTCCACGGAGGTCGAGCACGCGGTGGCCATCGGTGGGCTGACCACGGCGGCCACTGGCTCGGTGGCCGTTGGCGAACAGGCGCAGGCCATCGGACGGTATGCCACGGTCATGGGCTTTAACGCCCGCGCCACCGACGACAATGGCGTCGCGCTTGGCGCCAATGCGCGGGCCACGGGCGATAGCGTCGCGTTGGGCAGCAACTCCCAGGCGGTGGCGTCGACCGGCGTCGGTTTCCTGACCGGCTCCAACGCGGCGGGCAACCCCATTTCGGTGGTGTCGGTCGGCGGGGGCGGCGGTTCGGCGGCCACGCGCCGGATCACCAATGTGGCCGACGGGTCGGCATTGACCGACGCGGTCAACGTCCGCCAGCTGGCCGCTGCGCAGCAAAACCTGGCCGATATCCTGGGCCAAGGCACGATCGTCGACGGCAAAGTCGTTGGGTTCAAGGTGGGCAGCACCACCTACANTACGGTGGCCGAGGCGCTGACGGCCTTGGGGCCGGGCGGGCCGGGCGTGATCGACGACACCATCAACGCGGTGCTGTACGACCTCGGCACCGAAAAGCGCGTCGTTACCCTCAAGGGTGGCCCGGACGGCACCGAGAGCGTCCGTATCCGGAACCTGGCCGACGCCGAGGACGCNGGCGATGCCGTCAACCTNGGCCAGCTCAACCAGGCCATCGAGCAGAACATGGCCCATTACTACAGCATCAAGTCGGATGCCGCGGCGAATTACGACAACGCCGGCGCCACCGGCCAGGAGTCCATCGCCATCGGCCCGTCGGCTGCGGCCTCGGGCGACGTCAGCATCGCCGTAGGCCATGCCGCCGTGAGCGTGGGCAACAATGCCACGGCGCTCGGTTCGAACGTGCAGGCGCGCGGCGACAATTCCACCGTGCTGGGCTACGGTGCCATCGCGTATGACACGAGCACGGTGGCCATCGGCGATCATGCCAAGAGCCGCGGCGTGAACTCCATCGTCATTGGCACGCGCGCCGAAGCGGATTCGCAGGAAGCTGGCACGGTCGATGACGCCATTGTCATCGGCACCGAAGCCGACGTCACGGCCGATGCTGGGATTGCCATGGGCAAGCATGCCGTCGCTTCGGCCACGCGGGGCGTGGCCATCGGCCATACGGCCGCTGCACGCAGCTCCAGCGCCACCGCCGTAGGCGACCGGTCGGTCGCCTNNGGCGTGAACGCCGTGGCCATCGGCACGAGCGCGCACGCCTCCGGTGGCAATGCGCAGGCCAGCGGCACCGGCGCTTTGGCTACTGGCGCCGATTCCATCGCCAGCGGCAGCGGCGCGGCTGCCTATGCGGTCAACGGCATCGCACTGGGCAAGGGTGCAGTCTCGGGCGTGTGGTCGCCGGACCCCGACAAGGAGGCCGACAACGTCAACACTATAGCCATCGGCACCAATGCGTCGGCGACGGCCAAGAATTCGGTGGCGATCGGCGCAGATTCCAGTACGGAGGCCAGCTACGGCACCTCGGTGGCCCGCTACTCCAACATCGAGAACGACGATGCCGCAGCGGGCGTCGTGTCGGTGGGCAGCAGCGGTGGCGCCGGTGGTCAGCCCATCCTGCGGCGCATCACCAACGTCGCGGGCGGCATGGACGACACCGACGCGGTCAACGTGGCGCAGCTGCGCGCCGTGCGCAATACCGGCTGGACCTATGCCGGCAACAGCGGCAGCACCACCCAGACCATGGGTTCGACCGTGCAGATCGTGGGCGGCGCCACCGACGTGGCGACCTCCTCGCAGAACGTCAAGACGGTGGTCACGCCGGGGACGTACACGGTCGACGCCAACGGCGACGTCGTCTACGAGAACGGCAAGATCGAGATCCAGTTCGCCGAGACGCCCCGCTTCAAGGGCGCCGACATGGGCGGATACAAGGTCACCGGCGTGGCCGCGGGCAGCGTCACGAGCACCAGCACGGATGCGGTCAACGGCGCACAGCTCTATGAGGTGGCCAACCGCCCGATCACGTTCCAGGGCGATACGGGCAGTGTCGCGCGCAAGCTAGGCGAAACCCAGGTGATCCGCGGTTCGCTCGACGCGGCGGCGGCGGCCTCCAGCAGCAACATCCGCACGGCCGTCAACGGCGCGGGCGAGCTCGAGATCCTGCTGGCCAACAACCTGGCCGTCGACAGCCTGATGATCAACAACGGCGGCCCGGTGATCAGTGCCGCGGGCGTGGACATGAAGAGCCTGAAGATCTCGAACGTGGCGGCGGGCACGGCCGATACCGACGCGGTCAACCTTGGCCAGTTGAAGCAGGTCGAGCAGGTCGCCTCCCAGGGCTGGAACCTGTCGGCCAACGGTGCGAACGCCAGCAACGTCGCGCCCGGCGACACGGTGGACCTGGCCAATACCGATGGCAACATCAAGATCGCCAAGTCCGGCAACAACGTGACGTTCAACCTGGCCGACAGCGTGAGCATCAACAACAACCTGTCGGTCGGCGGCAATCTTGACGTGACAGGTACGAGCATCCTGGCTGGTGGTGCGGTCATCGGCAACCAGCTCACGGTCAATCCCGGCACCGTGGTCAACATGGGCGGCAACCGGATCACCAACGTCGCTGCCGGCACGGCCGATACCGATGCGGTCAACCTGGCCCAGTTGAAGGAGGTCCAGCTGACCGTCGGCCAAGGCTGGAAGCTGACGGCCAATGGGGCCGACTCGAGCGACGTGGCACCCGGCGCAACGGTGGACCTGTCCAACGACGACGGCAACATCGACATCACGAAGACCGGCAACGACGTGGCGTTCAACCTGGCCAAGGACATCGAGGTCGATTCCGTGACGACGGGCAATACAGTGCTCGACACCAACGGGGTGACCATCTCGGGTGGCCCGGCAGGCAACGTCGTGCTCAGCAACACGGGCCTGCAGGCCGGGACGGNGGTGATTTCGTCGCTGACCGGCATCAACGCGGGTGGCTTCCGCATCACCAACGTCGCCGCCGGGGTGGCTGACACGGACGCCGTCAACGTCAGCCAGTTGAAGGCGGTCGAGCAAACGATCTCTGACTTGGGCGACCGTGCCGTGAAGTATGACGGTAACAGCGGCGATCCCAAGAACCAGATCACGCTCGAGGGGGATGTTTCCACCGACGGCGGCAAGACGGGCGGGACGAAGATCACCAATCTCGCCCGCGGGGAAATTTCGGCCACCAGCACCGATGCGGTCAACGGCAGCCAAATCCATGAGATGGGCGAGAGCATCGCCCAAGGCATGGGTGGCAACTCCAAGTTCGTCGACGGCAAATTGGTGACCGAACTCAATGTCGGCGGCAACACCTACACCAATGTCAACGACGCGCTCAATGGGGTGCAGAACGACATCGACAACGTGAGCGAAATCGCCAACAAAGGCTGGAACGTCCAGGTCAACGGCGACGCCGCGAGCAAGGTCGGCCCCGGCGACACGGTGCAATTCATCAACGGCAGCAACGTCGAGATCACCCGCAGTGGTACCAACATCACCGTGGCGATGGCCAAGGACATCAAGGTCGAGAGCGTGACTGCGACCAAGGTGTCGGCCAAGGAGATCGCGATCGAGAACGGTCCGACCATCAACGACCAGGGCATAGACATGAACGGCAAGCGGATCACCAACCTGGCCGACGGCAAGAACGACAGCGATGCCGTCAACCTGGGTCAGTTGAACCGCGTGGCCGGTAATGTCAACAACCGCCTGAACCGCATGGAAGACCAGATCCACCGCAACGATCACCGCGCCAGCGCCGGCATCGCTGCTGCATTGGCGACGGCGGGGTTGCCGCAGGCCTACCTGCCTGGCAAGAGCATGTTCAGCGTGGCCGGGTCCACCTGGCGCGGCGAAAGCGGCTACGCCATGGGCCTGTCGACCGTGTCTGACAACGGCCGGTGGCTGCTCAAGGGCTCGGTCAGCGGTTCTTCCCGCGGGGATTACGGCGCCACCGTGGGCGTGGGCTTTCAGTGGTAGATCGGATGACGCCTGCAAGGCCGGCCGCTGCCGGCCGGCCGAGCGGGCCTCGCAACGAGGTGACGATGAAAGATCGAATCAAGCGCTGCGCCGCGCGCGCAGGTGCGTTGGCCGTCCTGCTGATGCTGGGGGCGTGCGGCAACTTGAGCCAAGTCAGCAGCCAGGGTACGACTGAACAGGCCGTCTGGCCCGATGCCGACAAGGCTTACAGCAGCGGCATCTATCCGTCGAAAGANCACCTGGCGATGNTCCGGCCGGGCATGACCAAGGACCAGATCTACGACCTGCTGGGCCTGCCACACTTCTCGGAAGGCTTCGGCGTGCGCGAATGGGACTATGTGTTCCGGTTCGCGGCACCGGGCGGCGAGGCCGTCTGCCAGTACAAGATTCTTTTCGATACCGACAAATTGGCGCGCAGCTTCTTGTGGAAGCCAGAAAGCTGCNCCGACTTCGTCAAGTGAGGAAACCATGAAGCGCGTTCACATCCTTGCCTTGGCCGTTTGCGCGGCGGCGCTCGTCGGATGCCAGCACGCGCCGGCCAACCGAGCCGATGCTGCCGTGGGATTCGATCCCGCGCCGGCGGCCGCGGCCATGCCGCCCCAGATCGTCGCGGGACAAGCGCCGCAGCAAGCCGCCCAGGCGCAACAGCNGGCGCAGGTGCCGCAACAAGCCCAGGGCGTGCAGCAGCCTGTCCAGGCCCAGCATGCCAGGGTGGAGTTCCGCCTGGCCCAGCTGCAACCGGCAGCGGGGCTGCACGAAGTGAAGCTGCGCGACGGCTCGCTCTGGATGGCGTCGCAGCCGGTGCTTACGCGTGCNGATCTAACCGGCGTGCAACCGCGCCGCACGTCGTCGGGGCACCCTTACGTGCGCTTCGTCTTCTCGCAGGAAGGCGCCCAAAAGCTCGCCGCGATTTCCAGGCAGTTCCCCGGCAAGTTGCTGGCGTTGACGCTGGACGACACGCTGGTCGCCGCGCCGCAGATCCAAGGGCCCATCAGCACAGGCGTGCTGGACGTGGGCTTTGGCTCCGACGAGCAGGCCGTCGGCGTCGCCCGGGAAGTCGCTCGATAGGCGACAGACANGAGGGCGTCGATATCGGGCTGGCCAATTGGCCGGTAGTCCGGGCAGCGACAATCCCGGTCGCGTGTGTCCATGCGTGGGTGCCGCCAGCCGCCGGGGCCGTGGTGCAACGGCGGCGCTATTTCGCTGCGACACCTGGCACCGCCTGGCGGTGTGGCGCAAGCGCGGCCGCCAGGTCCGCCACTGCCGTTGCATAGAAGTAGCTGCGGTTGTAGTGCGTCAGCGCAAAGAAATTCGGCGTGGCGGTGCGGTATTCGACGCGTCCGGCTGATTCATCCGGCAGGTCGATGACGCCCAGCATGGCCTGCTGCCAGGCAGCCGAGGCTGCGTCGCTGCGCGCGCCCGCCGCCTGCAGGTCTTGCCAGGTCAACTGCGGGGTCAGCCCGCCTTTGACCAGGCCCGAGGGATCCGGCGGAAGCGTCACCGGCGCGAACACCGGCAGGCCGCGCTGCCAGCCGTGCGCGACCAGGAAGTTGGCCACCGACATGACTGAATCCGGCACGCTGGCGGCCAAGTCGATGCGTCCGTCTCCGTCGCCGTCGACGGCATGGCGCAGGATGCTGCCGGGCATGAACTGCGGCATGCCCATCGCGCCGGCATACGAACCCCGTGCACGGCGCCCGTCCAGTCCGTTCCTGACGCATAGCTCCAGGAAGTCAGCCAGCTGGTCGTTGAACAACTGCATCCGGTCGGCGCGCGTGGGATCGGGGTAGTGGAAGGCGAGCGTAGCCAGCGCATCNAGGACGCGGAAGTTCCCGGTGTTGCGTCCGTACAAGGTTTCCACGCCGATGATGGCGGCGATGATCTCGGCCGGCACGCCGTAGCGCCGTTCGGCCTCGGCCAGTTCGCGTGCGTGGCTGGCCATGAAGGCGCGGCCCTCGCGCAGCCGTACCGCATCCAGGAAGCGTTGGCGATAGGTCGTCCAACTGCGCCGGATTTTCCCACCGCCCGCGGCCGGCGCGATCAGCTTGGCAACCTGCGGGCTATAGCGGGCCTGCTGCAGCAGGCCCAGCACGCGATCCGCATCCAGGCCCCGGCGCGCGGCCACGTCGTCGGCATAGGCACGTAGCATGGCCGGGGCCGCGACGGGCTTGCCGGGCGTCATGCCGGGCGGCACGCTGGCCGTACCCGCCGGCCCGGCGCCGGGTTTGCCGGATGCCGCCGACCGCGGCGCGGCGGAGGTGGCCGGGCGTGCGGCGGGTTTGCCTGCCATGACCGAGCCGGTGAGGTCGTTCGTGGCCTTGGGTGCCGCTGCGGCGGCATCGGAGGCCGGCGGCTGCGCCAGCAAAGGCACGGAAACGATGGGTGCCGGGCCGCTGCCTGCAGCGGCCGCCTGCTCGGGCGGGGCGCTGGAAGCGACGGGCGAGGTGGGCGCCGCAGAGGAGGCAGGCGTCTCGTCGCGGGCCGGGGGGGTGCCGCAACCGGCCAAAATGACGACGAGCAGCGCGCCGGTTTGCAGTATTCGCCAACGGATAACCATAATCGCCCTTATGGAGACACTCTATNTTACCCACCCNGCCTGCCGGCTGCATGAAATGGGCCCATGGCACCCCGAGTGCCCGCAGCGGCTGGATGCGATCGCCGACCAGATGCTGGCCAGCGGGGTCATGCAGTGCGTGAGCGAGCGCGACGCGCCGGCGGCGACGCTGGAGCAGGTCTGCCGCGTGCACGATCCGGCCTACGTCGAAGCATTGCGCCGCCGCGCGCCGCGATCCGGATACGAACCCCTGGATCCGGACACCTACATGAACGCGCACACGNTCGAGGCGGCGCTGCGCGCAGCCGGCGCCGCGGTGGCNGCGGTGGATGCGGTCCTGGCCGGCGACGCCGCCACGGCATTTTGCGCGGTGCGCCCGCCCGGCCACCATGCCCTGGCCGACCGAGCGATGGGGTTCTGCTTCTTCAACAACGTGGCCATCGCGGCGCGCCACGCCATCGACGCGCATGGCTTGCAGCGCGTGGCCATCGTCGACTTTGACGTGCATCACGGCAACGGCACCGAACAGGCTTTCGCGGGTGATGCGCAGGTGTTGATGTGCGGTTTTTTCCAGCACCCTTTTTATCCGCACTGCGGGGCCGAAGGGCAGGCCGCCAACATGGTCAACGTGCCCGTGCCCGCCTATACGGCGGGCAAGGCGGTGCGCGATCTCGCCGAAAAGCACTGGCTGCCGAGGCTGGAGGCCTTCCGACCCGAGCTGGTGTTGGTTTCGGCCGGTTTCGACGCGCACCGCGAGGACGACATGGCGCAGCTCGGGCTCGATGAGTCGGATTACCGATGGCTGACCGAGCGCATCGTCGAGGTGGCCGAGCGCCATGCGGGCGGCCGCGTGGTCAGCACGCTCGAAGGCGGCTACAACCTTTCGGCCCTGGGACGCAGCGTGGTCGCGCACGTGCGGGCCTTGGCGAAGTTGTAGAATCGACCGGATTTGCCTTTGGCTTGAAGAGTTTCCCTATTTCGTCCGGGCGCAACCCGGATCGTTTCCATCTGGAGGTTGCTTGATGAAGGTGCTGGTACCGGTCAAGCGCGTGGTTGACTACAACGTCAAGGTGCGCGTGAAATCCGACCAATCCGGGGTGGACATCGCCAACGTGAAGATGTCCATGAACCCATTCGACGAAATCGCCGTCGAGGAGGCGACCCGGCTCAAGGAGAAGGGCGTGGCGACCGAAGTGGTCGCGGTGTCTTGCGGGGTGGCGCAATGCCAGGAAACGCTGCGTACCGCGATGGCCATCGGCGCCGACCGCGGCATCCTGGTCCAGACCGACGTCGAGCTGCAGCCGCTGGCCGTGGCCAAGCTGCTCAAGGGCGTGGTCGAAAAGGAGCAGCCCCAGCTCGTCATCCTCGGCAAGCAGGCCATCGACGACGACGCCAACCAGACCGGCCAGATGCTGGCCGCCCTGCTGGACTGGCCCCAGGCAACCTTCGCCAGCAAGGTCGAGATCGCCGACGGCAAGGCCACGGTAACCCGCGAAGTCGACGGCGGGCTCGAGACCGTGGTGCTGACGCTGCCGGCCGTGGTCACGACCGACCTGCGCCTGAACGAGCCGCGCTACGTCACGCTGCCCAACATCATGAAGGCCAAGAAGAAGCAGCTCGATACGCTGTCGCCCGATGCGTTGGGCGTCGACGTGACGCCGCGCCTGAAGACGCTGAAAGTCACCGAGCCCCCGGCGCGCAAGGCCGGCATCAAGGTTCCTGACGTCGCGACCCTGGTCGACAAACTCAAGAACGAAGCGAAGGTGGTGTAAATGACGATCCTGGTTATTGCCGAACACGACAATGCGGAACTGAAGGGCGCCACGCTCAATACGCTGGCGGCGGCGGCCAAGATCGGTGGTGACGTGCATGTGCTGGTGGCCGGCCACGGCGCACGCGCGGTCGCCGAGCAGGCTGCCCGCGCGGCCGGGGTGACCAAGGTCCTGCTCGCTGACGCGCCCCAGCTGGCCGATGGGCTGGCCGAAAACGTAGCGGCCCAGGTGCTGGCCGTGGCAGGCGGCTACGGCCACATCCTTTTTGCCGCTACGGCCGCCGGCAAGAACGTGGCCCCGCGCGTGGCGGCCAAGCTGGACGTGGCGCAGGTTTCCGACATCATCGCGGTGGAATCGCCCGATACCTTCCAGCGTCCCATCTACGCTGGCAACGCGATTGCGACCGTGCAGTCGGGCGACCCGGTCAAGGTCATCACGGTGCGGACCACGGGCTTTGACGCCGTGGCGGCCGAAGGCGGCTCGGCGACCATCGAGGAGGTGCCGGCCGTGGCCGATTCGGGGCGCTCGTCGTTCGCCGGCCGTGAGGTCGCCAAGAGCGACCGTCCCGAGCTGACCGCCGCGCGCGTGGTGGTCTCGGGCGGGCGCGGGATGGGCAGCGCCGAGAATTTCAAGCTGCTCGAGGCCCTGGCCGACAAGTTGGGTGCGGCGGTGGGCGCGTCGCGCGCCGCCGTGGACGCCGGCTACGCCCCCAACGACTGGCAGGTGGGCCAGACCGGCAAGATCGTCGCCCCGCAACTGTACGTGGCCGTCGGGATCTCCGGCGCCATCCAGCACCTGGCCGGGATGAAGGACTCCAAGGTGATCGTGGCGATCAACAAGGATCCGGANGCGCCGATTTTCGGCGTGGCCGACTACGGGCTGGTCGGCGATCTCTTCCAGGTCGTGCCGGAGCTGACCGCGGCCCTGTAAGGGGCGCCGGCAAGTAGTACGATGGCCGCGCATTCGTCCACAATGAAATAGTTGTGGCGGCGCGGCCGGCGACGGCTGGCGCCGCCGACGTGATCGGAGACGCCATGAGCTATACCGCCCCGCTGGAGGACATCCAGTTCGTCCTCGACGAGATTGCCGGCCTTGACGAGGTGCTGCAGGCGGCCGGAGGCGAACTGACCCGCGACCTGGTGCAGGCCGTCCTGCAGGAAAACGCCCGGTTCGCGCAGAACGCCGTCGCACCCCTGAACCGCGTCGGCGACACGCGTCCGCCCACGTGGCGCGACGGCGCGGTCGCGACGTCTCCCGGCTTTGTCGAAGCCTTTCGGCAGTTCTGCCAAGGCGGTTGGCAGGGCTTGCAGCACCCCGTGCAGTGGGGCGGGCAGGGCTTGCCCAAGCTGGTGGGGGCGCCCGCCACGGAAAACCTCAACGCCGCCAACTTGGCTTTTTCCCTGTGTCCGCTGTTGACCGACGGCGTGATCGAGGCCTTGTTGCAGGTCGGTTCCGAGGCGCAAAAGCAGCTGTACGTGCCCAAGCTGCTAGCCGGCGCATGGACCGGGACGATGAACCTGACCGAGCCGCAGGCGGGATCGGACCTCTCGCTAGTGTCCACGCGCGCGGTACGGCAGGCCGACGGCAGCTACCGCCTGACCGGACAAAAGATTTTCATCACCTACGGCGAGCACGACCTGGCCGAGAACATCGTCCACCTGGTGCTGGCCCGAACCCCTGACGCGCCNCCCGGCGTGAAGGGGATTTCGCTGTTCATCGTGCCCAAGTTCCTGCCCCGGCCGGACGGCTCCCTGGGCGAGCGCAACGACGTGTGGTGTGCATCGCTCGAGCACAAGCTGGGCATACACGGCAGCCCGACCGCGGTGCTGCTGTACGGTTCCGGCAAGGGAGAGGTCGGCGAAGGCGCCGTGGGCTATCTGGTCGGCGAGGAAAATCGCGGGCTGGAGTACATGTTCATCATGATGAATGCGGCCCGCTACGCGGTCGGGTTGCAAGGCATCGCCGTGGCCGAACGCGCCACCCAGCAGGCCTGGGCCTATGCGCGCGAGCGCATCCAAGGGCGCCCGCCAGAGGGCGCGCCCGGACCCGTACCCATCGTGCGCCACCCCGACGTGCAGCGCATGCTGATGACCATGCGCGCGCTGACCGAAGGCGCACGGGCCACCGCTTATTACGCCGCTGCCGCCCACGACCTGGCCCGGCTGCACCCCGATGCGCAGCAGCGCCTGCGCCATCGGGCCGTCTATGAATACCTGGTGCCGGTGGTCAAGGGCTTTTCGACCGAGTCGGCGGTCGAGGTTGCCACACTGGGCATACAGGTGCATGGCGGCATGGGCTATATCGAGGAAACCGGGGCGGCCCAATACCTGCGCGATGCGCGCATCCTGCCCATTTATGAAGGCACCACCGCCATCCAGGCCAATGACTTGGTCGGGCGCAAGACGCTGCGCGACGGTGGCCAGGCCGTGAGGGCGATGATCGACGCCATGCGCGCCACGGTCGGCCAGCTGGGCCGGGCAGCCGGCGAATCCGGCGCGCATGCCGCGCAGGTGCGACTGATGCGCGACGCACTGGATGAAGGCGTGCAAGCCTATGAGGGCGTGGTGGACTTCATGCTGGAGCAGGCTGCGTCGCACCCCCGCGCGGTCTACGCCGGCAGCGTGCCGTACCTGATGATCGCCGGGGTGGTGCACGGCGGCTGGCATATGGCGCGCGCCATGCTCGCGTGCTTACGCCATTTGGCTGAAGGGTCTGCAACTTCATTTCACACCGGCAAGCTTGCCACCGCGGCGTGCTATGCAGCGTACGTCCTGCCCAGGGCGGGCGCGCTGGCTGCCGGCGTGCGCCATGGCCAGGTCGTCGACGACGCTTGGGCCGGTGCGCTTATGGCATAAGGTTATTTACAAAGACTCTTTCCCAAACTGCGGGATTGCTGCCAGAATCGCAGCACGGGCCCGCGCGCGCCGTGCCGTCGGGTTCTGCCCGGCAGCCGGCTGGATTAGGCGGCCGCGCGGTCGTTTCCACTCCAACATAAGGACACTGCCATGAGCACGCTAAGACTGGGCGATACGGCTCCGGATTTCGAACAGGACTCTTCGATCGGTCGCATACGTTTCCATGAATGGTTGGGCGATAGCTGGGGCGTGCTGTTTTCGCATCCGGCGGACTTCACCCCGGTGTGCACGACGGAGCTCGGCTATACGGCCAAACTCAAGGACGAGTTCGCCAAGCGCAATGTCAAGGTGCTGGCCCTGTCGGTGGATCCGGTCGATTCCCACGTCAAGTGGATCGACGATATCAACGAGACGCAAAACTGCGTGGTGGACTTTCCGATCATCGCCGACGCGGACCGCAAGGTGGCCACGCTCTATGACATGATCCACCCCAACGCCAGCACCACCGCCACGGTGCGTTCGGTGTTCATCATCGATCCGGCCAAGAAGATCCGCCTGACGCTGACCTATCCGGCCAGCACCGGACGCAACTTCAACGAGATCCTACGCGTGATCGANTCGCTGCAGCTGACCGACAGCCACAGCGTGGCCACCCCGGTCAACTGGCAGGACGGCGACGACGTGATCATCGTGCCCTCGCTGCAGGATGAAGCCGTGATCAAGGAAAAATTCCCCAAGGGTTACAAGGCGGTGCGCCCCTATCTGCGCGTTACGCCGCAGCCGAACAAATAACCCCGGGCATCGAACCGGAAACCGGGCCGCNCGCGGTTGGCCCGATGCACAACCCCGGCTGCGATGCAGCGGCCGGGTTTTTTTTCGCGTCCGCTGCCCAGCCGCTGCGGGCGCGTGCGCGGTGGCTGCCTGCGGCGCGGCCGATTCGGGGCGGGGCACCGCGCACGCTGCGATGCGTTTGCCGGCCATGCCAGCCTTTATGCAATTGGCCGCAGTCGCTCATTTCCTGTGGAATTGATGACCCCAGGCGATTAACTTCGCAGTTTTTATTCGTTCGCTTCGGCAGCCGGGTTCGGCAGAATCGCCTCTCGATCCTTGATGAGGCGGACATGAAAAGAACCACCGGCTTTCTCGTTGCCCTGGCTGCGCTGGCCGGGGCATTGGCCGCACCGCTGTCGACCCATGCGCAGCAGGCGGAACGGCAGACGCTGTTGAACGTTTCCTACGATCCCACGCGCGAGCTGTACCGCGCCGTGGACAAAGCCTTCGTCGAGCATTACCGCAAGACGACGGGCGTGGAGCTGACGATACGCCAGTCGCATGGCGGATCGGGCAGCCAGGCGCGCGCGGTCATCGACGGCTTGGAGGCCGATGTCGTTACGCTGGCATTGGCCTATGACATCGACGCGATCGCCGACCGGGGCCTGCTGCCGGCGGACTGGCAAAAGCGCTTGCCGCTGAACAGCTCGCCCTATACCTCGACCATCGTTTTCCTGGTGCGCAAGGGCAATCCNAAGGGCATCCAGGACTGGGACGATCTGGTCAAGCCCGGCATACAGGTGATCACGCCCAACCCCAAGACTTCGGGCGGCGCGCGCTGGAATTACCTCGCAGCCTGGGCCTATGCGCTGGACAAGAGCGGCGGCAGTGAGCAGGCCGCCGCGGACTTCGTGGGCCGGCTGCTCAAGAACGTCCCGGTGCTGGACACCGGCGCACGCGGTTCGACTACTACCTTCGTCGAGCGCGGTGTGGGCGACGTGCTGCTGGCCTGGGAAAACGAAGCCTTCCTGGCACTGAAAGAGCTCGGCCCGGACAAGTTCGACATCGTCGTCCCGTCGCTGTCCATCTTGGCTGAACCGCCCGTAGCCGTNGTCGACAAAGTGGTCGACCGCAAGGGCACGCGCGCCGTCGCCGAGGCGTACCTGGAATGGCTGTACACGCCCGAGGCCCAGGACATCATTGCACGCAATTACTATCGGCCGACGGACAAGGCGGTGGCGGCCAAGTATGCCTCGCAGTTTCCCGACGTGAAGCTGGTGGCCATCGACGATCCCGTCTTCGGCGGCTGGCGCAAGGCGCAGCAGACGCACTTTGCAGACGGCGGCACCTTTGATCAGGTGTACCGCCCGGGGCGCTGAGCGGACATGCCGCGCAACGCTNCCATGCCCACGCCCGTACTGGTCCCGGCCGGCGCCGCGCCGCGGCGCGGCAAGGCCGGGACCGGGGTCTTNCCGGGGTTCGGCCTGTCCATGGGCTACGCAGTGCTGTACCTGAGCCTGCTGGTGCTGCTGCCGTTGGCAACGCTGCCCATCAAGTCCATGGAGCTGGGCTGGGACGCCTTNGTTGAAATCGTTGCCTCGCCCCGTGCGCTGGCGGCCTACCGGCTGACTTTCGGCGCGTCGCTGGCGGCGGCGCTCGCCAACCTGGTGTTCGGGCTGATCGTTGCCTGGGTGCTGGTGCGGTACCGCTTTCCGGGCAGGCGCCTGGTCGACNCGCTGGTGGATTTGCCGTTCGCGCTGCCGACCGCGGTGGCAGGCATTGCGCTGACCGCCTTGTACGCCGGCAACGGCTGGCTGGGCGGGCCAATCGAGCGGCTTTTCGGGGNGAAGGTCGCGTTCACGCCGCTGGGCATCGTCATCGCACTGGTTTTCATCGGGCTGCCCTTCGTGGTCCGGACGGTCCAGCCGGTCATCGAGGACATGGATGCCGAGCTGGAGGAGGCCGCCGCCAGCCTGGGCGCCAGCCGGCTGCAGGCGCTGCGCCGCGTGATCTTGCCGGCGCTGGCGCCCGCACTGGCGACGGGCTTTGCGCTGGCGTTCGCCCGCGCCGTGGGCGAATACGGCTCGGTCATTTTCATAGCGGGCAACATGCCCATGGTTTCCGAGATTGCGCCGCTGCTGATCGTCGCGCGGCTGGAACAATTCGATTACGCTGGCGCGGCGGCCATCGCCACGGTCATGCTGGCCGTCTCCTTCGCCTTGCTGCTAGTGATCAATGCGCTGCAAGCTTGGCAAGCGCGGTGGGGGGCGCGGTCATGAGGATGAGCCATGCAACGGCCGCCGGCGCGCACCGGCCTGCGCACCTGACCGAGCCGCGCTGGGCGCGCGGGGCGCTGATCGCGGTGGCGCTTGGCTTCCTCGGCTTGTTCCTGGTCCTGCCCCTGGTGACGGTCTTTACCGAGGCGCTGCGCCGCGGCTGGGACTTGTACGTCGAGGCCATCGGCGAGCCCGACGCCTGGGCGGCGATCCGGCTGACGCTGCTGGTGGCCGCCATCTCGCTGCCGGTCAACCTGGTGTTCGGCGTGCTCGCAGCCTGGGCCATCACGCGTTTCCAGTTCCGCGGCAAGCAGGTGCTTGCCACGCTGATCGACCTGCCGTTCGCGGTTTCGCCCGTGGTCGCCGGATTGGTGTTCGTGCTGCTGTTCGGATCGCACGGCTGGTTCGGGTCCTGGTTGCAGGANCACGACCTGAAGATCGTCTATGCCCTGCCGGGGGTGGTGCTGGCCACGCTATTCGTCACTTTCCCCTTCATCGCGCGCGAGCTGATCCCGTTGATGCAGGCGCAAGGGCAGGACGAGGAGCTGGCGGCGCTGACCTTGGGTGCCAACGGGTGGCAGATCTTCCGGCGCGTCACGCTGCCCAAGATCAAGTGGGGGCTGGCATACGGGGCCATCCTGTGCAATGCGCGCGCCATGGGTGAATTCGGCGCGGTGTCGGTGGTGTCGGGCAAGGTGCGAGGCCTAACCAACACCATGACACTGCACGTGGAGATTCTCTACAACGAGTACATGTTTTCGGCCGCCTTCGCCGTGGCGTCGCTGCTGGCCTTGCTGGCGTTGGTGACGCTGGCGGTCAAGAACCTGATCGAATGGCGCGTCGCGGTGGCGCAGCGCGAGCCGGCGGCCGACACGCCCGCGCCGGCCNCGCTGCGGCCCGCCATGGCGTAAGGCGCGCAAGGAAAGCGACATGAGCATAGAAGTGCGCAATCTGAGCAAGCGTTTCGGTGACCACCAGGCGCTGGAAGACGTATCACTGCATATCGCATCCGGGGAGCTGGTCGCCTTGCTCGGGCCGTCAGGCTGTGGCAAGACCACGTTGTTGCGCATCATCGCCGGGCTGGAGGCGCCCGATTCCGGCAGCGTGCTTTTCGCTGGCGAGGACGCCACCGGCGTGCACGTCCGTGAGCGCCGCGTGGGATTCGTCTTCCAGCACTACGCGCTGTTCCGCCACATGACGGTGTTCGAGAACGTGGCTTTCGGCCTGCGTGTGCGTGCCAGGCGCGAACGCCCCTCCGAGGCCGAGATCCGCGCACGTGTGCACGATTTGCTTGGCCTGGTGCAGATGGACGGCTTGGCGCGACGCTATCCCGCCCAGTTGTCGGGCGGGCAGCGGCAGCGGGTCGCCCTGGCGCGGGCGCTCGCCGTCGAGCCGCGCGTGCTGCTGCTGGACGAACCGTTCGGCGCCCTGGACGCCAAGGTACGCAAGGATTTGCGCCGCTGGTTGCGTCGCCTGCACGACGAGCTGCACGTGGCCAGCATCTTCGTCACCCACGACCAGGAGGAGGCGCTGGAGGTCGCCGACCGCGTGGTGCTCATGAACGCCGGGCGCATCGAGCAGGCCGGCACGCCGCGCGAGGTCTGGGAGAACCCGGCCACGCCGTTCGTCTACGGCTTCCTGGGCGACGCCAACCTGTTCCACGGGCAAGTGCGCGCAGGCGTCTGGCACACCGAAGGCATTAGCCTGCCGGCGCCGCACGTGCCGGCGCCGGAGGGCGAGTCGGCGCCGGCCACCGCGTACGTGCGCCCGCACCATGTCGAGGTCATGCGCTATCGCGAAGGCGGCCCCGGCGTGCCGGTGCGCTTGCGCCATAGCTACCTGGCTGGCGCGAGCGCTTTCTTGGAGCTCGAGCGCGAGACGGACGGCGGGCCCATCGAAGCACAGCTGCCGGCCGACGTGTTCCGCAGCCTGGACTTGCAGCCGGGCGAGCGCCTGCTAGCGCGGCCGCAGCAGGGCAGGGTGTTTGCGGGAGCCCAGGCATGACCGCGGCCGTCGCGCCTGCAGGCGTGCAGCGACTGGCACCCGCGCAGGCCGCGCGCTGGCGCGCGCTGGGCGAGCGCCTGGCCGGCATTGCGGCCCGCCATCCGGATGCGGCGCTGGCCTCATCGCTGGCGGCCGAGGATATGGTGCTGACCCACGCGATCTTCACCGCCGGCCTGCCGCTGGCCGTCTTCACCTTGGATACGGGCCGGCTGCACGACGAGACGCTGGCCATGATCGGGATCGTGAGCCAACGCTACGGCCGCGCGATCGCCGTGCATCGGCCCGATGCCGCGGCGGTAGAGCAGCACGTGACGCTGCACGGACGCTATGCCTTTTATGAAAGCGTCGAATTGCGCAAGGAATGCTGCCGGATACGCAAGGTCGAGCCGCTGCGCCGTGCGCTGGCCGGACGCAGCGCCTGGATTACCGGCCAGCGCCGCGGGCAGGCCGTCACGCGCGCGCAGCTGCCGCTGGACGAGCACGACCCCGTGTTCGGCCTGCACAAATTCAATCCGCTGGCCGAGTGGAGCGAGGACGACGTCTGGCAGGTCATCCGCGCCCTGGACATTCCCTACAACCCGCTGCACGACCAGGGTTATCCGTCCATCGGGTGTGAGCCCTGCACCCGTCCCATCCGGCCCGGCGAAGACGTGCGCGCGGGGCGCTGGTGGTGGGAGTCGTCGGATTCCAAGGAGTGCGGGCTGCATGCCGGCAACGTCGGCAAGGCGGCGGTAGGCGCCAGGCAATCCATCGCCGCCCCGCTGCGGGCCGGCGGAACCGGCCTTGATAACGATCCATCGGAAAGTAAGACATGACCATCGTTGCCACCCATAGCCACCTGGACTGGCTGGAATCCGAAGCGATCCACATCCTGCGCGAGGTCGCCGCCGAGTGCGAGCGGCCGGCGCTGCTCTTTTCCGGCGGCAAGGATTCCTGCGTATTGCTGCGCCTGGCGGAAAAGGCCTTCCGGCCGGGACGCTTTCCCTTTCCGCTGCTGCACATCGACACCGGCCACAATTTCGACGAGGTGATCGCCTTCCGCGACCGGCGTGCGNCGGAGCTGGGCGAAACGCTGATCGTGCGCAAGGTCGAGGACTCCATCGCCCGGGGAACGGTGGTGCTGCGCCGCGANAGCGATTCACGCAACGCCGCGCAGGCGGTGACCCTGCTCGAGGCCATCGCCGAGTTCGGTTTCGACGCGTGCATAGGCGGCGCCCGGCGCGACGAAGAAAAGGCGCGCGCCAAGGAGAGGATTTTCTCTTTCCGGGACGAATTCGGCCGCTGGGATCCCAAGGCCCAGCGTCCGGAGCTTTGGAACCTGTACAACACGCGCGTGCATCCAGGCGAGAACATGCGGGTATTCCCGATCTCCAACTGGACGGAGCTGGACGTCTGGCAATACATCGAGCGTGAGCGGCTGGCACTGCCGTCGATCTATTACGCGCACGAGCGCGAGGTGGTGCGCCGCCGTGGCCTGTTGGTGCCGGTCACGCCGCTGACGCCGCCGGCCGAGGGCGAGACCGTCGAGCGCCTGTCGGTGCGTTTTCGGACCGTGGGCGACATTTCCTGCACCTGCCCGGTGGCCTCCGAAGCGGCCGACCCCGCTGCGGTCATCGCCGAGACGGTGCTTACCGACGTGACCGAGCGCGGCGCCACGCGCATGGACGACCAGACATCCGAAGCGTCGATGGAGCGGCGCAAGAAAGANGGCTATTTCTAGCCGTGCCTNCGGCCGCGCGGCACGCGCGCCCGGGAAAGGGAAAAGAGGAACATCCACGATGAATGCCTTGAACGACGCTTTCGCCCCAGTCGGCGACGCCGGGGTGCTGCGCCTGATCACCGCCGGCTCCGTGGACGATGGCAAGTCCACCCTGATCGGCAGGCTGCTCTACGACAGCAAGGGCGTGTACGCCGACCAGGTCGACGCCATCGCGCGCGCCAAGCACAAGCGCACCCGGGGCGACGCGCTAGACCTGTCCTTGCTGACCGACGGCCTGGAGGCCGAGCGCGAGCAGGGCATCACCATAGACGTCGCTTACCGCTACTTCGCGACGCCGCGCCGCAAGTTCATCATCGCGGACGCGCCTGGCCACGAGCAGTACACGCGCAACATGGTCACGGGNGCCTCGACCGCGCACGCCGCCGTCATCCTGGTCGACGCCACGCGCGCAGCCGACGGCCGGCTCTTGCCGCAGACGCGCCGCCACAGTGCGATCGCCCATTTGCTGGGCATCCGCCACATCGTGTTGGCGGTCAACAAAATGGACCGGGTCGGCTGGGATCGCGCCGTGTTCGAACGCATCCGCGACGCCTATGCGGATCTGGCCGCCGGCATCGGCATCCGGGAATTCCAGGCGCTGCCGCTGTCGGCACTCGAGGGTGACAATGTCGTGACGGCTTCGAGCCGCACCCCGTGGTACGCCGGTCCGCCGCTGCTGGGCCTACTCGAGGCGCTGCCGTCCGAGGCCGCGCCCGTGGATGCGCCGCTGCGCCTGCCCGTGCAATGGGTCATCCGCCACGATGGCGACCGCGTCCATGGTATCCGGGGCTATGCCGGGCGCATCGCCAGCGGTACGCTGCGCGTCGGCGACGAGGTCGCCGTGCAGCCGTCGGGCGTGACCGCCCGGGTGCGTGCGCTGCAGACGTTCGACGGGCCGCTTGCGCAAGCCTCGGCGGGCGCTTCGATCACGGTGGTGCTGGATCGCGAAGTCGACGTCTCGCGCGGCGACGTACTGGTGCATGTCCATGCGCCGGCGCAGGTCGCGCGCCGCTTCGAGGCGCAACTGTGCTGGCTGGATACGACCGACCTGAATCCGGCGCGCCAATACTTGCTCAAGCACGGCACGCGGCTGACCTCGGCGCGGGTCGCCGCGGTGCACGACCGGCTCGACGTGCATGCGCTGCAGGCTGCCCAAGCAGCCGAGACGTTGCGCCTGAACGACATCGGTAGCGTGTCGCTCGCCGTGCGCGATCCCCTGCCGCTGGACCCCTACGACCGCCTGCCCGCCACGGGGGCCTTCATCCTGATCGACCCGGCCACCAACCAGACTGCCGCCGCCGGCATGGTCAGGGCCGCGGCGGCCTAAGGGGCCGCGCCGCGGCCGGCGAAAAAGGAGTAAAAAAGAAAGCGTCCGCTGCTTGCCCAATCTACTGTATTTTTGTACAGTAGATCCATGGCTGGCACCGAACACCTTTCTGCTTTTGCCGGTTCTGGGTCCCCGGCAGCCGCCCCCGCCGCCTTGCGCGGCCGGGGCGCGGCCACTAATGTCGAGCACCGTTTTACGGATGCCAGTCGGCAGCCGTTGGACGATGGCTGGCATGCCACCGGGGCCGCGCCAGCGCCCGTGACCTCGGTCAAGCCCGAAACCTGCCGGGCCGCCATCGCGCGCAATGATTCGCCTGACATTTCATTCACCCAGGCGGTCAACCCTTACCGCGGCTGCGAGCATGGCTGCGCGTACTGCTACGCCAGGCCGACGCACGCGTACCTGGGCTATTCGCCGGGCCTGGATTTCGAAACCCGGCTTGTGGCCAAGGCCAATATCGTCGACGCCTTGCGGGCCGAGCTCGCCCGGCCGTCCTACCGGCCCAGCGTCATCACCCTCGGGTCGGCCACCGACGCCTACCAACCCATCGAAAGGCAGTGGCGGCTCAGCCGCGGCATCCTCGANCTCATGCTCGCCACCCGCCATCCGGTGGCCATCATCACCAAAAATGCCCTGGTCGAGCGCGACCTCGACCTGCTGCAGGAACTGGCCAGGCAGCAACTGGTGGCGGTGTACTTCAGCGTCACCACGCTGGATNCCGCGATGGCGCGCACGCTGGAGCCCCGCGCGTCGGCNCCCTGGCGCCGGCTGCAGGCCATGCGTAGGCTGGCTGACGCCGGCGTGCCGGTAGGCGTGTCTGCCGCGCCGGTCATTCCCTTCATCAACGACGAATACCTCGAACGCATCCTGGAANCCGCACGNNACGCGGGCGCGCAGCGGGCTTTCTACACCGTGCTGCGCTTGCCCTGGGAGGTCCGCGAAGTCTTCGAGCGCTGGCTCGTCACGCATTTTCCGGAACGGGCCGAACGCGTCTTGCACCGCATCGAAGACATGCGCGGCGGCCGACGCAACGATCCCCGTTTCGGCACGCGCATGACCGGCACGGGCATCTGGGCGGACTTGATCGCCCAACGCTTCCAGCTTGCCGTGCGGCGCCTGGGGCTCAATGTCGAGCGCCACGCGCTGGATGTGCGCGCCTTCACGCCGCCCAGCCGGGCGCCGCGCCAAGGTCCGGCGCCGGCGACGGAGGAGGGCGTGCCGCGGCAGCTGGGATTGTTCGACGGGCCCGGAGCCCAATCTCCGGACAACGGGGCCATCAGGCCCGCATGGGGACGATGAGATGAATATCGCACTGCTGGATNCCATGCCGCAGCGTTTGCCTGGCAAATGGCCGTTTCCGCCGCCTTCCTCGGGCCATGCCCGCTCGCCAGGCTGCCGGCCTGGCTGGTCCGGCCCAGGTACGGCTGCCCCGGCCGGGGCGGCCCAGGGCAGCCGCGACAAGGCGCAAGGCGCCACCTCCCTGGCCGGCAGGATCGTGGATGTGGCCATGGTGCTGGCCTGGGGTGCGCTGATTCCTGGACTGATGTGGCTGGGCCACGCGGCGGGTTTTTGACGGCCAGGGGGG
>JGI26050J44790_1000195_pt1 | contig 26278 bp, 20 predicted proteins | sample HigsolmetaGSP12D_FD_44790 | JGI IMG/M metagenome (IMG submission 44790) | reverse complement strand
TAGGCGTCAATTAAATTGCCGAGGTCTTGGCGAAATAGATCTTTATCTAACTTTTCATTTGTATCGATATCCCAAAGCCGGCATGTATCCGGGGAAATTTCATCGGCAAGCAAAATATTGCCGCAAGCATCTACGCCAAATTCCAATTTAAAATCGACTAGCTTTAAACGGCATGCTTTAAAAAACTCGGTTAAGATTTCATTGATTTTCAAAGCCGAGGTTTTTAAAGTTTCGATGATGTCTGTACTGGAAATTTCCAATACTTCAATTTGGTCATCGGTAATCGGCGGGTCACCGAGTTCATCATTTTTTAGGCAGAACTCGACAATCGGGCGTTTCAACCTTTTTCCTTCATCGACTCCGAAACGTTTTGAAAAACTCCCGGCCGCATAGTTTCTGACGATTACTTCAAGTGGGATGATTTTTACCTGTTTGACTAATTGTTCGTGGTCGGAAACTTTTTTTATAAAATGATTGGCAATTCCCTTTTCTGTTAACAGCGAAAATAATAAACTAGTAATCTCGTTATTTAAACGACCCTTTCCGGTGATTTCGGCTTTTTTTACACCATTAAAAGCGGTGGCAGAATCTTTATACTCGACCCAAACAATATTTTCATCATCGGTTGCAAAAATTCGTTTAGCTTTTCCTTCATATAAAGCTTCTTTTTTCCTCATTTTATTTCCCCCGTATTTATTTTCTTCCGGCAGATGTTCTTAAAGTAGGTGGATGGATCGGCAGATTTAGTCTAAAGTTTAGCTGTTTCAAATGATGGATTCACCAAATATTGTTTTCTTCCAGTTCTTGTAAGGCTTCATCTGTACTGTTACATAGACGGGTGAGATGCCCCATTTTTCTTCCCAGTTTTGCTTCATTTTTTCCGTATAAATGAATCTTCCAATGTTTAAAATGATGAAGATTTTTCAGCAGTGGTTCGAGATGCTCGCCTAAAATATTTACCATGACAGCCGGTTTCAAAAGTGCCGTTGAACCGAGCGGCAAATTACAAATGGCCTGAATATGTTGTTCAAATTGGGATGTCATGCAGGCTTCAATCGAAAAATGACCAGAGTTGTGCGGTCTTGGTGCGAGTTCGTTAATATAAATTTCTCCATCTTCAGTAACAAACATCTCTACTGCCAGTGTTCCAATTAAATGGAGATAATCAGCAATTTTTTGGGCAGCCATGATCGCTTTTTCTTCCGTTTTTTTATCAATTCGTGCCGGAACGATGGTTTGATGTAAGATATTGTTCCGATGGATATTTTCAGTAACAGGAAAGACAGCCGTTTCCCCTTCCGGATTTTTTGTAACAATGACTGAAATTTCTTTTGTAAACGAAATCCATTTTTCTAACACACAAGGTCCGGTTGAAAGTAAGGAGACTGCAGAAATCCGGTCATGTTCCGTTTTTATTACTAACTGTCCTTTACCGTCATATCCGCCTGTCGCCGTTTTTAAAACAGCAGGATATCCTAGATTTTCCAGTCCGTGTTCGAGTTCCGTTTGATCTAGAATAACCTCATATGGTACAACAGGGAGGCCCGCCTTCTGAATGGTCGCTTTTTCATAAATTCGGTTTTGTGTAACCTGTAAAATTTCCGTTCCTTGGGGGACATATGCATGTTTTGTTAACCAATTCAGTGCATGTGCGTCAATATTTTCAAATTCATAGGTGATGACGTCACTTTTTTCAGCTAGTATTTGAATGGACATTAAATCATTGTAAGCCGCCACAATTTGTTCATCAGCTACTTGACCGCATGGGCTATTTGGCGTCGGATCAAGGGCGATGACATGAAAACCCATCGATTTTGCCGCCAACGTCATCATTTGTCCGAGTTGCCCCCCACCGATTACACCAATTGTTTGTCCGGGTAAAATCATTTTAGGCAAATTGATCACTACTTTCTAGGACATTGGTTTTTGCCTCTTCACGGAAATGATGTAGTTTTGCAGCAATATTGTTGTCGAAAGTAGACAGAATCTGTGCCGCAAGCAGTCCGGCATTTTTTGCACCGGCAACACCGATTGCGACCGTTGCAACAGGGACTCCGGCAGGCATTTGGACAATTGACAATAGGGAATCCAATCCATTTAATGCCTTTGATTGAACAGGTACGCCAATAACGGGAATTGTCGTTTTGGCTGCTACCATACCGGGGAGATGTGCAGCACCACCGGCTCCGGCAATGATTACTTTCAAGCCTTCATCTTTTGCCGTTTCTGCAAAAGAGAACATGAGGTCAGGCGTTCTGTGAGCCGAGACAACTTTTTTTAAATAAGGAATTTCCAATTGTTCAAGCACATCACAGGTATGTTTCATTGTTTTCCAGTCGGATGTACTTCCCATAATGACTCCAACAAGCGGTTTCACTACAGTTCCCCTCGTTTCTTTAAATGGATAAATAGAAAAACCCGGTATTGACAACCTTCCCTCACTAAGAGAAAGCAGTCAAAACCGGGTTTGGAAAGAGGACATACGGCAACAACATGAGGATGAGGTCACTGAAAAGCTATTTGAATAAGTTCATCTATATGGAGTAGGGTAGGGTAACCCCTGAAATTACATCTGAATATGGCGTTTCGTATTATTCAGCACTTTTTCAGTGTCCATCAACAATATGCACAATATGTCCGGAATAATCCGTTTTGATCTACTTTCTCTCATAGTCCAATGATTTACGGTCACTGGGTAGAGACTTATGGGCCATATTCCCATGATTATATGAGAGAAAATATATTTATTTTGAATTCAAATATATCTTAACAATTACTTGAGGGATTTGTCAACAGAATAATCGAACGTTAAAAACTTTATATGACATAAACGTTCGGTTTTTTATAAATTCTATTAATTTCTTGCTTCTGAAAAAGGGAACTAATATAGGTTTTGACGATAGAATTGAATAGCAAAGTTGTATCACTATTTTGGTGGTAAAGGTTTTATTGGACAGTTTCTGCTGATTAGCCGCCGATTTTGTCCGTGAGAGCCGCCCTATTGGACAGTTTTTGATGGTTGACTCCTTATTTTGTCCGCGAGCGCTTGTTCTATTAGACAGTTCTTCCTGTTCGACTCTCCGTTTTGTCCGTGAGAGCCGCTCTATTGGACAATTCTTACTATTTGAATCACCGTTTTGTCCGTGAGAGCTGCTCTATTGGACAGTTTTTGATGGTTGACTCCTCATTTTGTCCGCGAGCGCTTGATCTATTAGACAGTTCTCGCTAATTGAGTTCCCGTTTTGTCCGTGAGCGCTGCTCTATTGGACAGTTTCTGCTGATTAGATGCCCTTTTTGTCCGCGAGCGCCGCTCTATTGGACAGTTCTCGCTAATTGAGTCTCCGTTTTGTCCGTGAGACGCGCTCTATTGGACAATTCTTGCTATTTGAATCACCGTTTTGTCCGTGAGCGCTGCTCTATTGGACAGTTTTTGATGGTTGACTCCTCATTTTGTCCGCGAGCAGCGTTCTATTGGACAGTTTCTGCTGATTAGCCGCCGGTTTTGTCCGTGAGAGCCGCTCTATTGGACAGTTCTCATCGATCGACTCCTCATTTTGTCCGTGAGAGCCGCTCTATTGGACAGTTTTCCTGATTACCTCCTTATTTTGTCCATAAGCGCCGTTTGAGACCACTGAAAAAGTGCAAAATAATTTCTCTTGCCACCATGTCTAGGAGTAATTTTGTGATTTACCATACTATATATTGTGTTCGTGAACTTATTTCAAGTAGTTTTTCAGTGGCCCCGCGCCATTTTAAAGGGCAGTTTCTCAGTAAAGCCGTTCCACTGAATTCTGTTAGTGTTTGCCATTACTAATGTGGAACTGAAATATAGCGGGAATTTACAAGAGCAAAACCTGTTAGTGGGCATTCAAAGACAAGAGATTGGTTGGAGGAGGTATTTTAAAAGGAACTTTACAATCCTGGAAAAAAGTCCACTGATTTTTCCAAAATTATGATATACTAATTATAAATTTGTGTATAATATTTATGTTAATTTATAAAAAATGATGGCAAATATTAAAAAGTGTATGATATAATTTTACCTGTAGTTAAATAAAGTTATCCTATTTACTAAGCTTTTGATAAAGGGGGAGAAGGTCATTACCCAACAAAAAGTGGTTCATGTTGTATCAGATTCAGTTGGCGAGACTGCGGAATTAGTCGTCAAAGCTGTTGCCAGTCAATTTAATAGTGGTCGTGTGGAAATTCATCGACATTCGTTTATTGAATCCATCCAAGACATAGATGAAGCAATAAACTCAATTGATGAATTGAATTCATTGATCGCTTACACTCTTGTTATCCCTGAGCTAAAGGAATATTTAGATCACCGTTCGGCTGAAAAAGGTATTTATTCTGTTGACCTGCTTAGCCCGCTCCTTCATATATTTGAGGACTTTTTCAAACAAGAAGCAAAACATCAGCCAAAATTAAGTAGGCGAATGGATGAAGAGTATTTTAGAAAAATTGACGCCATTGAGTTTTCGGTCAAATACGATGACGGGAAAGATCCTCGTGGATTAAAATGGGCTGATTTAGTATTAATTGGCGTTTCACGTACATCGAAAACACCACTTGCCATGTATTTGGCACACCATGGATATCGGGTGGCCAATGTACCAATCATACCTGAAGTCGAACCACCAAAAGAAATTTTTGAAATTCACAGAAGGAAATATATCGGTTTGACAATTAGCCCGGAAAAGTTAAATGAAGTCCGTAAAGAGCGATTGAAATCCATGGGGTTAAATGCAGAGTCGAATTATGCAAGTATGGATCGAATTGTTGAAGAATTGGATAATGCCGACAGGATCATGAAACGGATTGGCTGCCCAATTATTGATGTATCGAATAAAGCAATTGAAGAGACAGCCAATTTAATCATACATACGATGAAAAAAGGAAGGAGACCGTAGAATGGAAAAATATGTCTACTTGTTTAATGAAGGAAACAGTGATATGCGCAACATCCTTGGAGGGAAGGGTGCGAACTTGGCTGAAATGACCAATATCGGTTTACCGGTTCCATTCGGTTTTACCATTTCGACACAAGCTTGCAATGATTATTATAAAGTAGGTAAAACAATATCAGACACAGTTAAACAACAGATATTAACTGCACTCGAACAACTTGAAGAAGAAACAGGAAAAAAATTGGGAGATGTGACGAACCCGCTTCTTGTTTCCGTCCGATCCGGTTCGGTTTTCTCAATGCCAGGCATGATGGATACAGTGTTGAATCTCGGCATGAATGATGAAACGGTTAAAGCGGTGGCAAGACTAACAAATAATGAGCGATTTGCGTACGATTCATATCGTCGTTTTATTCAAATGTTTAGTAATGTTGTTTTAGGAATTGACCTTTTTTATTTTGAACAATTATTAGATGAAACAAGGGAGAAAAAGGGATATAAGGTTGATCCGGAATTAACGGCAGAAGATTGGAAAGAAGTAATTACCGACTATAAAGCGGTGGTGAAAAGGCAGAAAAAAATTGAATTCCCGCAAAATCCGCAAGATCAATTATTTTTAGCAATCCGTGCCGTGTTCGATTCTTGGAATAATCAACGCGCCATTGTTTACCGTCGTATTCATAAAATCCCTGACACCCTGGGAACAGCTGTAAATGTACAAAGCATGGTTTTTGGAAATATGGGAAATGACTCCGGAACTGGGGTGGTATTTACTCGTAATCCATCTACCGGTGAGCATCAATTATATGGTGAATATTTAATGAATGCTCAAGGAGAAGATGTTGTGGCTGGTATCAGGACGCCTGAAGCGATTCATGTTTTAGAAAAAGATATGCCGGATGTGTATAAAAAGTTGCTAGGAACTTGCCAACGATTAGAAAAACATTATCAAGATATGCAAGATATTGAGTTTACTATAGAACGCGGTGAATTATTTATTTTACAAACAAGGAGTGGAAAGCGGACAGCACAAGCGGCTATTCAAATTGCCGTTGATATGGTTCGGGAAGGGATTATTGATAAGGAAACGGCCATTTTACGGGTTGATCCCGAACAACTAAATCAGTTACTGCATCGGCGAATCGATCAAACGGCTAAGCGTGAATCACTAACAAAAGGACTTCCTGCGTCACCAGGTGCAGCAACTGGAGCGGTTGTCTTTGATGCAGATGAGGCGGAACAACTTGGGAAGGAAGGGAAAAAGGTCATTCTTGTCCGTCCGGAAACAACGCCGGATGATATTCACGGAATTGTCGCAGCCGAGGCTGTTGTCACAAGTCGTGGCGGGATGACGAGCCATGCCGCTGTTGTGGCGAGGGGAATGGGAAAAGCTTGCATTTGCGGCTGTGAATCTTTGAAAATAGATTTGAAGAATAAGATGTTTACAGTTGGCGATACCGTTGTCAAATACGGAGATATAATTACAATTGATGGTTCAACCGGGATAATTATGCTTGATGAAGTAGCAATGATTGAGCCACAACTGTCTGAAGAATATAAGTTGTTACTTTCTTGGGCGGATCAGGTTCGAGATATTGGTGTTCGTGCCAATGCCGATAACCCGGAGGATGCCCGAAAAGCTTTCGAATTTGGAGCAAGTGGGATTGGGTTATGCCGTACCGAGCATATGTTTATGGACCCAAAACGCATTCCGATTGTGCAAAATATGATTTTGGCTGAAAACGAAGAGGATCGTATGGTTTTCCTTGATCAATTACTCATCATGCAACAAGGAGACTTTGAAGGGATCTTTGAAGCGATGAATGGTCAACCGGTTACCATTCGTCTATTGGATCCGCCAATGCATGAATTTTTACCAGATAAGGAAGAATTATTGGTTGAAGTGACCAAATTGCAAGTAACTGCACCGGATTCACCGGAGTTAGTTGAGAAAGAGCAATTGTTGAAAAAGGTGAATCAATTAGCTGAATTTAATCCGATGCTTGGTCATCGCGGTTGTCGTTTAGGTATTGTTTACCCGGAAATATATGAAATGCAAGTTCGGGCTATTATTCATGCAGCAGTGAAAGTAACGGAAAAAGGAATACCGGTCAAGCCGGAAATCATGATACCACTTGTTGGCCATGTAAATGAATTAAAACGGATGCGCCAACTTGTTGAGATGACAGCAGAGGAAGTGATGAGTGCTGCTGGTATTCATCTTGACTATTTAGTTGGAACGATGATTGAGGTGCCGCGGGCTGCATTAACTGCTGATCAAATTGCTGAACAAGCAGATTTCTTCTCTTTTGGAACGAACGATTTAACGCAGACAACATTCGGTTTTAGTCGTGATGATGCAGAAGGGAAATTTTTACAAACATATATTGAACAAAAAATACTGCCGGAAAATCCGTTTGCCGTACTAGATCGGGAAGGTGTCGGCAAGCTGATTGAAATGGGGGTTACGCTTGGTCGAAAAACGAAACGGAACTTGAAAACAGGAATTTGCGGTGAACATGGCGGTGAAAAGAGCTCCATTGAATTTTGCTTTTTAGCCGGCCTGGATTATGTCAGCTGTTCACCATACCGTGTTCCGTTAGCTCGTCTTGCCGCGGCACAAGCGACAATTCAACATCGTGGGAACATTGTGGAAGCAATTGGATAGAATATAAAAGAATGAAAGTAGAAGCCTTGCAGTAGAGGGCTTCCTTTTTTAGCTAATAAGAAAGTAAAAATTTTTTCATATCTACTTTCCTAACGCATAAGTGAACAAGGAAAGCTTCGCGGTAATACATCGCGGTCGAAAAAATTTTATATTTTTCGGTTAACTAGAGAGACTTTGCAAGCATTACCTCGCAAGCGAAAAAGTTTTTTGCCGAACTACGGCTCTTTGGTTGCCCAAAGGCTCGGACGCCCGAGTTTTCTTTAAAAATAATGAATATCAAGGTATTCTGCGGATGGCTATATCAATTGATGAATGAATAATAAAAATTTCTCGGAAAGCCCCGGAATATGTAAACTTCTACACAAATTATTATATAATAATTGAAAGAGATGAAAAAAATAATAAGGGTGAACTTCATGCAGAATGGACCAAACATAGAAGATTATTTAAACCAAGGAATTTATGGGAAAAAGGAAATAAACCCTGGAGAGAAAAAGAAATTTCTGGGTACGTTCCGAGAGCGAGTTGTTATTGCCTTAACTAAGAACCAAGTGTATAAACCAAGCATTTACAAAGAAGTGGAACAAGAAATGAAAAAAAACGCAGATGCAAAGCTAATACTGAATGGTTCAGTCAACTATGAGTATTTACGTAAGTATGTGAAAATCGCATATAAGTATAATATTCCTTTTACCATCGTAGAAAATAAGGAACATGATACGGACATAGGTCTTGTCCTCGCTCATGATTATGCAGTCGACAAGGAAAACATCTTTGTTTCTGATGAGTCTCAATCGGTAACGACTAATGACAATATGGGTACAACTGAAAATGGCATAAAGGGGTTTTTTAAAAAATTATTTTCATAACTTTTCATATTGAAGTTTTTATTTGTGCATAAGACACTGTTGTTATGTACCAAAGATTTCCATTCGAAAACACCAATGGTATATTTCGGCTTATTTTTCCACTAAATTTATTCCATTAAGCCATTTCTACTCCAATTCCTGCGGCCACTGAAAAACAATTCGCGAAAATGTTCACTTTCACAAATAGAGTAGGATAAACCATGAAAATACATCTGAATACGGTGATTAGCAAGTTTATTTGGCAATTTTTCAGTGGCCGCTCGCAGACAAAACCTGAGTCCAATCAGGAAGAACTGTCCAATAGAGCGACTCGGGGTCTCTGAAAAACTACTCGAAATAAGTCCACGAACACAATATATAGTAGGATAAACCATAAAATTACTCTTAGATATAGTGGTAAGAGAAATTGTTACACACTTTTTCAGTGGTCTCGAGAGCGCCTCTCACAGGCAAAATGGTAAGCCAATCAGTAAAAACTGTTTAATAGATCGGTTCGTGGTCTCTGAAAAACTACTCGAAATAAGTCCACGAACACAATATATAGTAGGGTAAATTACAAAATCACTCCTAGACATGGTGGCAAGAGAAATTGTTACACACTTTTTCAGTGGCCTCGAGAGCGCCTCTCACAGGCAAAATGGTAAGTCAATCAGTAAAAACTGTCTAATAGATCGGTTCTCACGGACAAAATCGAGGGCTAATCCGCAAGAACTGTCCAATAGCCCGCTCTATTTAGTACCAGTTGTCTACTAATTTCCGCCAGTTTTCTCCCAAAGGCCACGATTCGATTACATCTAAAAAGAATTTTTCCCTCCTATTTCGGAAATCTTGTAAAACATGGTAAAATAGTAGATAGTTTTGCAAAATGCATTGCGAATACAATTGCATTTGCTTTTATAGAATCATTTTTCTCTGAAACATGTGGAGGTGAAATTATGTCCAGAATTTCTAAAGAACAAGTAAAGCATGTGGCTGATTTAGCCAGATTGTCATTCAGTGAGGAAGAAATCGAAAAGTTCACGATTCAATTGGATACCATCATCGGTTTTGCTGAACAGTTGAATGAACTTGATACAACCAATGTAGAACCAACATCCCACGTTCTTGATATGAAAAATGTATTGCGTGAAGATGTGGCCGTTCCCGGTTTACCAAGGGATGAGGTTTTAAAAAATGCACCAGACCATAAAGATGGACTTTTCCGTGTACCATCTATTCTTGAGTAAGGAGGGATATACATGTCACTATTTGATCATAAAATGAAAGATTTACATGAGCTATTACAAAAAAAAGAAGTTTCCGTTTCGGATTTAGTTGATGAGTCGTTTAAGCGAATTTCGGAAGTGGAAGAAAAAGTACAAGCCTTTTTAACCTTAGATGAAGAAAATGCTCGGAATAAAGCAAAACAGTTAGATGAAAAACTTGCTGACGGCGATTCAACAAGTATTTTATTCGGAATGCCGATAGGAATTAAGGACAATATCGTAACAAAAGGTGTACGTACTACTTGTGCAAGCAAAATCCTCGAAAACTTTGACCCGATTTACGATGCAACGGTTATGCAAAAATTACATAATGCTGAAACAGTCATGATTGGGAAATTGAATATGGATGAATTCGCCATGGGTGGATCAACAGAGACTTCCCACTATCAAAAAACATACAATCCATGGAATTTAAACTATGTTCCAGGTGGGTCTTCCGGTGGTTCGGCGGCCGCGGTTGCTGCTGGGGAAGTTCCATTCACATTAGGTTCTGACACCGGTGGATCGATTCGTCAGCCATCAGCTTATTGTGGTGTTGTTGGACTAAAACCTACATATGGTCGTGTATCCCGATTTGGATTGGTTGCTTTTGCATCTTCCTTGGATCAAATCGGGCCAATCACGAAAAATGTTGAAGATAATGCGTATTTACTTCAAGCAATTTCCGGTGTTGATCCATATGACTCAACTTCCGCCAATCTTCCGGTTCCAAACTATGTAGAACAGTTGACCGGCGATGTAAAAGGATTACGGATTGCTGTCCCTAAAGAATATTTGGGGGAAGGTGTCCAAGAATCTGTTCGTAACTCCATTTTAGAAGCACTGAAGGTATTTGAAAAACTAGGTGCGAATTGGGAAGAAGTATCCCTACCACATTCGAAATATGGTGTAGCCACCTATTATTTACTTGCTTCTTCTGAGGCTTCGTCCAACTTGGCTCGTTTTGATGGTATTCGTTACGGTTACCGTGCACAAGGAGCTGAAAACTTAATTGATTTATACAAAAAGACCCGCTCTGAAGGGTTTGGCGATGAAGTCAAACGCCGGATTATGCTTGGAACGTTTGCCCTCAGTTCCGGTTATTATGATGCCTATTATAAAAAAGCGCAACAAGTACGGACATTAATCAAGCAGGATTTTGAAAAAGTATTTGAAAAATATGACGTGATTATTGGACCAACTGCACCAACAACAGCATTTAAAATTGGTGCCCAAATTGATGACCCACTAACCATGTATGCGAATGATCTTTTAACAATTCCTGTTAATTTGGCTGGTATACCAGGGATTTCCGTTCCATGCGGTTTTGATAACGGACTTCCAATCGGTTTACAAATTATCGGTAAACATTTTGATGAAGCGACTATTTATCGTGTCGCTCATGCATTTGAACAAGCAACAGATTATCATAAGCAAAAACCACTACTGTAAGGGGTGAAGAAGAGGATGAATTTCGAAGCTGTTATCGGTTTAGAAGTGCATGTTGAGTTAAAAACCCAATCGAAAGTTTTCTCTCCTGCACCGGCCCATTTTGGCGCAGAACCGAATACAAATACAAATGTGATCGACTTAGGTTATCCTGGTGTGTTACCCGTGTTAAATAAAGAAGCGGTAAATTACGCCATGAAAGCAGCAATGGCACTTAACTGTGAAATCGCTACTGAAACAAAATTTGACCGAAAAAACTATTATTATCCAGATAATCCGAAGGCCTACCAAATTTCCCAATATGACAAACCAATCGGTGAACATGGCTGGATTGAAATTGAGGTTGAAGGAAAGAAGAAAAGGATTGGAATCAACCGTCTTCATTTAGAGGAAGATGCCGGAAAGTTATTCCACGCAAACGATGGTTACTCATTAGTTGATTTCAACCGTCAAGGAACACCGCTCATTGAAATTGTGTCTGAGCCGGATATCCGAACACCAGAGGAAGCCTATGCTTATTTGGAAAAATTGAAATCCATTATCCAATACACCGGTGTTTCCGATGTCCGCATGGAAGAAGGTTCCTTACGTTGTGACGCTAATGTATCTATCCGTCCGATCGGTCAAGAAGAGTTTGGAACGAAAACCGAATTGAAAAACTTAAACTCGTTCAACTTTGTACGGAAAGGTCTCGAATACGAAATTAAGCGGCAAGAAAAAGTTCTTTTATCTGGTGGGGTGGTCCGCCAAGAAACGCGCCGTTATGACGAGGCTACCGGTGAAACGATTTTGATGCGGGTAAAAGAAGGCTCTGAGGATTATCGTTACTTCCCGGAACCGGATCTTGTTGATTTATATATTGACGATGAGTGGAAAGAACGTATTCGACGGGAGATTCCAGAACTTCCAGATGTACGGAAAAAACGTTATGTGGAGGAACTTGGCCTCCCTGCATATGACGCAATGGTGTTGACGCTAACAAAGGAAATGTCGGATTTCTTTGAAGCAACGGTACTAGCTGGAGCAGGCGCAAAGCAAGCCTCCAACTGGCTCATGGGTGAAGTGAGTGCATATTTGAACGCTGAACAAAAAGAACTTCACGATATTGCTTTAACACCGGAAAGTTTAGCAGGTATGATCAAATTGATCGAAAAAGGCACTTTATCATCTAAATTGGCTAAAAAAGTATTCAAAGAGCTCGTTGAAAAAGGTGGCGACCCGGAAAAAATCGTTAAAGAAAAAGGGCTTGTTCAAATTTCCGATGAAGCAACATTGCTAAAATTCGTCACCGAGGCTTTGGATGCCAACCCGCAATCAATTGAGGACTATAAAAACGGGAAAGACCGGGCAATTGGCTTCCTTGTTGGTCAAATTATGAAGGTAACGAAAGGACAAGCGAACCCGAAGCTCTTGAACAAGATTTTATTAGAAGAAATTAAAAAACGATAATGAGATGAAGGAATCGTTTAGTTAGGCGATTCCTTTTTTTGGAAAGTATAAAAGTACAGGTGGAAAATTCAAACTCTCAAGGTAAAGTCTAGCAAAGGAAAAAAATTGTTTATGCTCATTCAATTACAAACTAAAATATGTAAATTTCGTCCTAATCATTTTATAATAGGATATAGTGATCTTTTTCATAGGATTACAAATCAGAAACTTTATAATAATGTGTACACTCAATATGGTGAGGTGAATATGTGACAATACTTACTCAATGGTATGAAAAAGGAATGCACATGCCATATGGGGACAACGGACACCGGAAGTTCAGGGATATATTGAACATGAGCGGGGATATTTGCTGAACTGGCATTCTCAGAAAAAAAGAAAATGGATAAAACCATGAAAATATACTTCTTGGTAGATGAACAAGTATGGAAGCAAGTTGCTACGAACATAATAGGGAAAATAAAGTGACACTTCCATCCGTGGGAGGTGGACCCCCACTAATGGTTGCCAAAGCAATAGGTGTTTGTAATTTTGATATCGAGTGCCTAGAACTCCTGCTTAATGAATATGAAGTTATTCCGGTTGTTAATCAGGTGGAATGACATCCATATTGCCAACAGAGAGAGCTACAGAACTTTTGTGAAAAACATCATAATATCCTTGAAGCTTACAGTTCGCTAATGAACGAAAAAGATGTTTTAAATGTTTCCGTTGTGAAGGAAATTGTAAAAGCCCATGGAAGAACAGCAGCTCAAGTCATTCTACGCTGGCACTTACAAACAGGGGTTATCACAATTCCAAAACCAGCCACACCTTCACTTATCGAGGAAAACTTTGATGGATTTGATTTTGAATTAACGGCGGAAGATATGGAAAAAATGACAGAATTAGACAGAAATTTGCGGATCGGTAATGTACCGAGTGAATTCAATATTAGATAAATGCTGATTATTTGGAACTCAAACAAAAATATTTAGACACCATTTTAAAGTGCCATACTAGGAGGATCTCAATGAGTAATGGGAGTTATCGAGATGTATGGGTTGAAATATCATTAGATGCTGTTCAACAGAATGTAAAAGTATTTTTGAAACATTTAAAACCTGATACTAAAATTTGTGCAGTTGTAAAAGCAGATGGTTATGGTCATGGAGCCATTGAAGTCGCTCAAGCCGCATTAGATGCAGGAGCAGCTTATTTGGCTGTTGCATTTTTAGACGAGGCAATCGAATTGCGTAACGCTGGTATAACCGCACCAATTTTAATTCTCGGCTATACACCAAAAGAGGCAGTAAAAGAAGCGATTTTTCATGATATTACCTTAACCGTTTTTACCCAGGATGTTTTAGAAAGGATTTCTCAAGTTGCTCAAGAGTATAAAAAACTTGCTCGTGTTCATATAAAAATCGATACAGGGATGAACCGAATTGGTGTTAATCATAAGGAAGAAGCACTGAAACTTGCTACGTCCATCCATTCTGATTTTGTGAAGTTGGAAGGGATTTTTACTCATTTTGCCGACGCTGATTCGACCGACCCGACCTATACTTACAAACAGTACAAAAAGTTTGTTGAAGTTATCGATCGATTGGAAGAAAATCAAATTCATATCCCAATCAAGCATTGTTGTAATAGTGCGGCAACTATCGGCTTTCCGGAAATGCATATGGATATGGTCCGTGTTGGTATTAGTCTTTACGGTTTGTACCCGGCTGAACACTTGAAAGAAAAACTTCCATCATTAAAACAAGTGATGAGCTTAAAAGCAAAACCAGTATTTGTAAAACCGGTAGATGCCGGCCAACCGATTAGTTACGGATGTACCTTTGTACCCGAGCGGAAATCAATCATTGCCACAATTCCAGTCGGTTATGCAGACGGTTTTTCCCGGTCACTTTCGAATAAAGGCCATGTGACTGTGCGAGGCAATCGGGCGCCGATTGTCGGACGGATTTGTATGGACCAATCAATGATTGATGTAACGAATATAAAAGATGTGAGTACGGATGATGTTGTGACGATATTTGGTGACGAGAATGCCGGCTTTATTTCTTTGAATGAAGTGGCCGAACAGATGGGGACGATACACTATGAAACCACTTGCTTGATAGGAAAGCGGGTACCAAGAGTATTTATCAAAAATGGGGTCATTCAAGGTAGTAAAAGTCTGCTAAATTTAGGTAATCGATAGTCTGCTAATTTGGATGCTAAGACATTCTGCTTAAAAATCCGTGCATCATACGATCTAAGAAGGGGCCGTCCAAAAGTAAATTTTCCGACTTTTGGATGCCCCTTTTTTGTACGCTAAGAATGTATAAATTTCCAGCAAAGAAGCGAATTCGACGTAGTTGGAAATTTTAGGAATTAAGTATAGTGCATAAGGAAAGCTTCGCGGGAATACATCACAGCCGAAAAAATTTTATGTTTTTTCAGCGAACTAGAGATATTTCGGTATTATTACCTCGCAAGCGAAAATGTTTTTTCACTGAACTATGGCTCTTTGGTTGCCTTAAGGCTCGGGCGCCCAAGTTTTCTTTATTTTAAAAGTTTGATTCATCAATATTTTGAATAACTAAATCGTTGGGGGTTGCCCGTTACCGGACAATCCCTTTTAGATTTTAATAGAAACATATTTCACTTCTAAAAATTCTTCAATTCCGTGGTGGCCACCTTCTCGTCCGATGCCGCTTTCTTTAAATCCCCCGAATGGAGCTTGGGCAACGGAGGGAAGTCCGTCATTGATACCGACAATACCATACTCCAGTCGCTCGGAAACGGTAATAGCTGTTTTTAAATCTTTCGTAAAAATATAGGCGGCAAGTCCATAGGGTGTGTTGTTTGCACGCTCAACCACATCATCCAAGTTTTGAAAGGAAATAACCGGGGCGACCGGACCGAAAGTTTCCTCTTGCATAATTTTCATTTCTTCTGTAACACCACTTATAATTGTCGGTTGTACAAAATAACCATCATGCAATTCAATGACTCGACCGCCACCAGATTCTATTGTACCCCCTTTTAAAAGAGCATCTTCAATATGACTTTCCACTTTTTTAAAGGCAGCTTCATCAATGAGCGGTCCAATTTGCGTTTCTGGATTTAGTCCATCACCAACAACTAATTTCTTTGTCTCGGCACGGAATTTTTCCAAAAATTCGTCTAAAATTGACTCATGGACATAGATTCTGTTGGCACAGACACAAGTTTGCCCATTATTCCGGAATTTTGAGGCCATCACCCCTTCTATTGCTTCATCTAGGTCGGCATCTGGGAAAACAATAAATGGTGCATGCCCGCCTAACTCTAATGACACTTTTTTTACAGTATTTGCGGAACCAGCCATTAACAGCTTACCGACTTCAGTTGAACCGGTAAAAGTCAGTTTTCGAACCCGGGAGTCTTTTAACCAAGCTTCACCAATTTCTGCAGCATTTCCAGTAACAAAATTAATGACTCCCTTTGGAATACCGGCTTTTTCCGCGGCTTCAGCAAGTTTCAAGGCCGTAAGGGGTGTTTGTTCCGCAGGTTTAATCACTACCGTACATCCGGCAGCAAGTGCAGGTGCTACTTTTCGCGTAATCATCGCAGCCGGGAAATTCCATGGAGTAATTGCACAGACCACACCGACCGGCTGCTTCAAAACAAGTATCCGTTTATTGACAGCTGAAGCGGGAATTGTTTCACCATAAATTCGTTTTGCTTCTTCCGAATACCAAGTAACAAAACTTGCTCCATATGTAATCTCGCCTAATGCCTCTTTCATCGGCTTTCCTTGTTCAAGAGTCAATGTTTCGGCTATTTCCGTTTTATTATCCATTATGCAATCATACCATCTTCTTAATAAATGACTTCTTTCTTCTGCTGTTTTGCCAGACCATTTTTTAAAAGCATCATACGCAGCATCAACAGCCAGCTTAGCATCTTCTGATCCGCCGTTTGGTACGGATGCAATCTGCCTGCCGTTTGCTGGATTGATTACCGGAAATGTCTCACCCGAAATCGCCTTGACCCACTCGCCATTAATATACATGCGATTTAACAAAACAGTACGTGTCGACATAATCAAACCTCCCATATGAGATAAGTAAATTATACTAAATATTAGAAAAATTTAACAGAAAAATGCTCGGAACAATACGAACGACTTGCCTTGCTTTCTTGAATGATATATTATGAGTTATAGTTGAAAATCATTTTAAATTGGATGATGATAAATGAAAAGAGCACGAATTATTTATAATCCAACATCGGGAAGGGAAGTTTTCAAACGGTATTTACCTGAGGTTTTGGAAAAATTGGAAGTAGCCGGTTATGAAACATCATGTCATGCAACAACCGGGGCTGGAGATGCTACAAAAGCTGCCAAAACAGCAGTGGACAGAAAATATGACATTGTGATTGCGGCAGGTGGGGACGGAACCTTAAATGAAGTTATCAATGGACTTGCCGAACAAGATTATCGTCCAAAATTGGGTTTAATTCCAGTCGGGACAACAAATGACTTTGCAAGAGCTCTTCATATTCCACGGGATATTTTGACGGCTACTGATATAATTGTTAAAGGTGAAACGATCCCAATAGATATCGGCCGGATGAATACAAAATATTTCATTAATATTGCTGGGGGAGGACGATTAACCGAGTTGACCTATGAAGTTCCAAGTAAGCTGAAAACAGTTCTTGGTCAATTGGCATATTATTTAAAAGGCATTGAAATGTTACCGTCAATCAAAGCATCGGAAATCAAGTTGGAATACGATGGTCAAATCTTTGAAGGGGAAGCCATGCTTTTTTTGATTGCACTAACAAACTCGGTTGGTGGATTCGAAAAACTTGCACCGGATGCTTCCATAAATGATGGCTATTTTACTTTATTAGTGTTGAAAAAGACAAATTTAGCTGAGTTTATTCGTGTCGTTACCATGGCATTACGCGGTGAACATATTAATGATCCAAATGTCATTTATACAAAAGCAAATTACATAAAAGTTACATCACCGCAAGAAGTATTAATTAATTTGGATGGAGAATTAGGTGGAACGGCACCATGTGAATTTCAAAACTTATATCGTCATGTTGAGATCTTTGCGCCGGTTGAAAAAATCCGACCAGAAGATAAAATGGATCTTTAATAAAGAAACATAAGTTCACATCTACGAATTCCCTTTTTAAAATAAGGGGTATCCCGACTCAGGATTTACTCTAATAAGAAAGATTGAGCGGTTGAAGGGAAACTATCTGCATGTATCCGTTGGTTCAACGATCTATCAGTGGGGTACGGATTCCCTTACTGATAGATATAATTCCATCCCTTTTTATCCACAATTTCCTTTCGCTTATTTTTTTCAGTAACATGACCAAAAGGATAAAAATCCATATAAAGAGGTTTCCAATTTACATAAAAACGATTTTTAAGCTATTATATAGAATCCCCTTTAACTAGCGCTATTGATGTTTCGTCTATACTTATTTGGAGAAAAGCCATATATATTTTTTGAAAGTCTTAATAAAGCAAGTGCATGAATGGAGAAGGTAAATAGGGCGCTAAATCTTGCCCATAATGCTCAAGCAACTATATTATGTTGTAGTTACACTAAGTTTATTCTATCTTAATGGTATAAATACCCTTATCTCAACATTTTGAAAAAGATGTTGAATTTTGTAGAAATTTGTACTAAAGTTAGTTAATATATAAGGGGTATATAAATATAGTACATAAGGGATAGAAACGTTTATAGGCTAATTCTTTTCAACAATAGGTTTTGTTAATATGCTAAGAAATGAAATGAATGATTAAACCAAAATAACTGTAATGAAATCAATGTTGTAAAAAGAAAATTTTTAGTATGTTCAAAAGGGAGGGAAAAAATAAGTAAACGAAACCCTTTGACTAGAATGTTTGTTCTTCATACGTTAAAAAAATGCTGCAAGCTATTGGAGGAATCTGAAACTAGTTTCACCTAAAAGCTTGGGATTTTTTTTGTAACTGTTGCGGAAAATGTTGATTCTTGTAGGAGGGGTACCATAAAAAATTAATATTTCAGGGCAAACTATTCGAAAGGATAGGACGCAAAGCCTAGGGTCTAAGGTTGGAAATCCAAAGATTTTCTGCTATGATCGCCTGGTTGCCAACGGATGAATTTGTTTTTATCTATATAATGGCTATTCTAGGGTGACCAGGAGTAGTCATTTTTTTATAGCCTAGAAAAGGATAAATTTTCCATAAATGGATAAATTCACCTGTTGTTGGAATTAAAAGTATTACGTATGCGTGTTTAAAAAACGCTTCAAAAGAATCCACCGTAGTTGAAAATAAATTTTTTTGCGAATTGCACGATGAGTCATCTAAAGGCTTAGACGTCAAAGTTTTTTAAAATTATGTAGTAAATTTGGGGTGCGTAAATGAGTAATTTAGAGAAACAAATGTCGTTAAATAAGACAAACTTCAATTGTTATCATGTTATTCAGCCAATTTTTGAACTCAAGCAAAACAAAATTATTGGTTATGAATTCTTATTGAGATCAGAACAAAACCATAATCCTGAACTTCTATTTAAAATGGCCAAGTCCACCGATCAGTTAAATAGGTTGGACAAATATTCTATTGAAACTATTTTTCAAGTTGTTTCTGAGAGAGAATCCGATTTAACGGAATTATATTTATTCGTTAATGTGTTTCCGTCAACTATACTAAGTACTGATATGAAGGGATTTTTACATAAAATATTATTAAAGACAAATCTTTCTCATAAGCAGATTGTTTTTGAAATAAATGAATCTGAGGGTGAAATAAATTTACCGGTATTTAAAAATGCTATTGGTCAATTGAGAAAAAATGGATTTCTGGTGGCGCTTGATGATGTAGGGAAAGGTTATTCGAATATTAAAACGATTCTTGAAATCGATCCGGATTTTGTGAAATTAGATAAATACTTTTCAGAAGGTTTATCGAGAACGCCAAAAAAACAAAAATTTTTAAAGTCAATGATTCAGCTGCTTAATTCCAGTGTGATTTTAGAGGGATTGGAAACTGAAGAAGACCTAGTAACTGCTAAAGAAAATGGGGTTACGCACGCACAAGGATATTTTTTAGGCAAACCGGCTTCACTGAATACTTATGTAAAAAAGAAAGAGGTAATCTCAAATGATTGCCGAAATAAATTGCGCCAAACAAAGAAAGAATATCGGTGGAATTTATTAAAGCAGCAGTTTGATCTTGATCCCTCAAATGTAATGTACAAGGAACTTAAGGAATCGTTAAACCGGATATTACACTATGTGTATACTTATACAAATGTAATGTTCATTGATTTTGTTGATGAAAAAGTTTTGTATGGCTATGTTAAATACCATATTTCCATTAATTTTAGTATTGTCGATTTTAAGCAAGTTCTAAAGGATATAAAGCATTTTATCTTTTTCTTAAAAAATGTAAAGAAGAGAGAAGTAGTACCAAAGGTTGATTTCTCAACGAATAATATACGTTTATGGCTCAGGTTTTAAGGATGCCTTGAGGCTAAAGGGAAATGATTCGAAAGCACATGAATAGGGGACCCATTGTATGTTCTCCTATTCATACCTCAATGCGTCGGTGGTGCTCAATTTGGATGTTTTATTGGCATAATACCAAAGAACACAGAGAATCTAACACTGATATTCATGACAATCGGACTAATTATTGCCGTAATAGGAGACAAACTAGAAACTATCATATTGTTGTATCTCCTTTATCTGCATCTAAGAATACCTTTTAATCACTCTAGAAAACGATTTTCCCGGTAACTAAAATTGTTTCAACTAACTCTTGTTCTTTCGCTTTTTGAACCATGCTACTCATATTTTCACTTTTATTACTTGCCACGTCTGCTTTTTTCCTTGTGATAAAAATATAATTATTTCTGCAAATGCTAATACTCCGACAACCGAGATTGGAAAATAGTGGTATAATGATATAAAAAGTAATGAATTATTGATTGTGGGGGATTGAAATGAAGCTTGGATTTATTAGCGATACGCATGGTGGTTATGATGATACACTTCAAGCTCTTGATCTGTTAAAAGGATCTGAGTTGATTTGTCATGTGGGAGATGTTCTTTATCATGGCCCGCGAAATGACCTTCCGAAAAACTATAATCCAAAACAGTTAACGGAACTTCTTAAAAATAGGACCGATATCGTTTATGTTCGCGGAAATTGTGATGCCGATGTAGATGAAATGGTTTTGGAGCAAGACCTTTCGCAAAAATCGAGAGTCATTGAATTTGATAACTATCGGTTTTATGTTGTTCATGGATATGAGGAAACGGAGGAAGAACGGCTGAAACGGGCAAAAGAGTTGGACTGTCGAGTGGTCGTTTCCGGGCATACACATGTAAAGGTGCTTGAAGAACGAGATGGAATGATTGTACTTAATCCCGGTAGTACAACGATTCCAAAAGATGGGTCGAGGTCTTTTGCGTTTTATGAAAATGGAAAAATTGAATTATGGAGTCTTGATAGTCAAACGCCAATAAAGGCACTAGAATTATAATTATTTATAGTTTCGCACCTTAGAAAACCAACAAATCATCGAACCCATTGTCGTCGGCATTTAATGTGAGAAACGCTCTATTTTGCCGACGAGTCCTTATCTTGTCACCATTTTTTCACTATAACTTGTGCCGTTATGAAAAAGCATCAATTGATGAGTACCCGATAGTATAGAAATTATTTAATGAACTCGTAATTGGAAATGTTTTGCCATCACTAAGGAAACAATAAAGAGAAGTTCAGAAACATTCATAATCAGAAAGTTTTTTATCCAATTGGCTATTATTCCACCAAGAAGTATGACAATAGTACCAATTAATAGCCACGGAAATCTTGATTTTTTCATTAATAAAACACCAACTACACCAAGGATCAGGGTGACGACAACGACCATGAACGGGAATCCGGGTTGAGCCACATTTTCATAGGTTAAAACACCGTCTTCCCATTTGGGCTCAAGTTTCATTCCTATAATCGAAGTCAGCAGTTCATACACAATGAAACCGATTGTTAAGATATAAGCTAGTAATTTCCAAAAAGTTTGCTGGATTGAAAGCAGACCGGTCTTGCGAAAAACACTCCAAGCAAAAATAATCAGCATAGGCGTGAATAAGGCATGGAACAAATATCGGATTTTGCTCAAAGCTTCCAATGTATTCCCTTCTCCGATAAAACGGCCAAATGCAATGATGAGGTTGTCATAAACCAGCCCGAAAATGACGAGAACAAGGAAATTGGCGTCATTCCTTATCCCATATTTTTTTACTTGTAATAGCTCCCATATAAATAGGCAAAGGTAAGCAAACTCAAGGAAAAAGGAAAGAAAAGTCTCCATTCGTCCACACTCCTTTTTAACTAGTCTCACCTAAATTGATTGGGTAAAAACATGAGAATTTGATCAATTTAAAATTATAATTCGTGGGGAATATGAACGAAAATTATTTATTTAGCCCGCCTAAACGGGCAGTAAAATTTTCTCCTCAATATTTTAACGGAAATCAATTGGCCACATGTGTCCGATTGGTTTAAACCATCAGATGGAGGGGGAGGTACCAATAATGGAAGTTTCACTTTTGTACTATGAAAAAAATGACCAATAGCGCTTTATTGGACAATAAGTTTTCGTGGCCTGGCTTCTAGTCACTGGATAAATGCCTTATTCATTATTCGATTGAAGAAGCGCGGATGGATCTATCTAAATATAGTTCATAAATGGTGGCGGCCCATTTGCAATGTTTATTTGTGCGTATATTTTTCAAAAGCCCTTGAATAATTGCTTCGTTTAAATGTGGATTCACTAAGTCTTCTTTTAATAATAATAAAGAATCATGGACAATCGGATCTTCATTCGTTTCCTGTATTCCTTCCTCAAGCTCATTCAGCACATCCTCTTTTGAAATATCCAAGGGGAAATTTGTCTTTCCTAAATATTCAGGACTGAAAATCAATAGTGTCGAATGATCAGCAATGATGGTGATCTTTTCAACGATTGAATGGCACAATCGATCTAAATCCACCTGAAATTCGTCCATAAAGAATAACTCTGAATAACCTTTTATTAATCCGTTAACTGCATAGAGTAGTTCGAAATGCATAACCGGACTCTTTTTTGGAAACTGTCTTTGAATACTGGAAAGTAAAATAAGATTGATTGTTGACATGTACATTTGCAGTTTGTTAAATAAATCTTTATTATAGGAAAAAACTTGTTCTTTAAAAAAAAGCTTTGCAAACTTTGTATGATTTTTAAATTCGTTTAATGAAGTAAAGATAAAATTGTAAAGTAATCGGTCCGTATGTTTTTCGTTACTGACCGATTGTTCAATGTTGGAAATTATATTACTTAAAAAATAATCAATGAGTCCAATTATTAATTCATTTTTTGACTTAAAATAAATGTAAAAAGCACCTTTTGATATGCCACAACGTTCGGTTATTTGTTGAACAGATGTTGATTCGAAACCGTTCTCAGCGAATAATTCAACTGCTTTTTCAATAATTAATTGTTTTTTAGACATAAAAGTAAACTCCTTATTTGACAAATGACCGATTAGTCATTATTATAGATAAATGTATGAAAAATGTCAATTTGAAGTAGGTGAAATCGTGAAAGGCTTAGTAAATTTTGTACTAAAAAATAAACTGGCGGTATGGTTATTAACCATTATTATTATCGTTTCAGGTATTTATTCAGGTTCACGAATGAAAATGGAGTCAATCCCTGACATATCTATCCCGTATTTACTTGTCATGGGTGTTTATTCGGGTGCAACTCCTGAACAAGTGATGAATGAAGTATCGATGCCAATCGAAAAAGCCGTAGAAGGATTGGAAGATGTTAAAGCTGTCTATTCAAATTCATCATCCAATATCTCACAAATTCAGATTGAGTACAATTATGGTGTAGATATAGATGAAAAGAAACGTCAGCTTGAATCAGCAATCGATAATGTCAATTTACCAGAAGAAGTCGAGCAGCCTACTATTATGGCAATCAATATGAATATGATGCCGGTTCTTGCTCTTTCGGTTAGCAGTTCAAAAGAAGATATTTCTGAACTAACATCAACAGTTGAAGATGTTCTTTTACCTAAGATTGAAAAAATTGATGGTGTCGCTTCCGCTGAAATTACCGGACAGCATATTAAAGAAGTAGAGTTTAAGTTTGATGATAAAAAAATGGCTGCACTGGGACTCTCGGAAGATACTGTAAAAGATATGGTAAAAGCAAGTGACATGGCTCTGTCTTTAGGCCTTTATGAGTTTAAAGATGGAGAAGAAGCGGTTAAAATTGACGGTGATATAAAAACGGTTGATCAACTGAAAGACATGCTTATTCCTGTCACACCGACCGCTGAAAACCCAGTTCCATTCGTAAAACTTAGTGATATCGCAAAAATTGAAACAGTCGGCAAAGTTCAATCGATTTCCCGGACAAATGGGAAAGACGCAATTGCCATTCAAATTGTAAAAGGTCAACAAGCCAATACTGTCACTGTAGTTAACGCTGTAAAAGATCTAATGAAGGATGAAGAAGCGAAAATTGATGGGTTAAAAGTGAATGTAACACTTGACCAAGGAGAACCAGTTGAACAATCCGTTCACACAATGATTGAAAAAGCCTTGTTCGGTGGGTTAATTGCCGTTCTCATCATCCTGCTATTTTTACGTGATGTAAAATCTACTATTATTTCAATCATATCCATCCCGGTTTCAATTTTGATGGCCGTATTATTGCTCCATTGGCTAGATATTACTTTAAATATTATGACCTTAGGTGCAATAACAGTTGCGATTGGGCGGGTTATTGATGACTCAATTGTCGTTGTGGAAAACATTTACCGTCGTTTGCATCTAAAAGATGAAAAACTACACGGTCGTGCTTTAATTCGGGAAGCAACGATTGAAATGTTTAGGCCAATATTGTCTTCCACATTAGTTACCGTTGCTGTTTTTGCACCACTCATTTTTGTTGGCGGAATGGTTGGCGAATTGTTCATGCCATTTGCTTTAACAATAACTTTTGCTTTAGGTGCTTCATTACTTGTTGCGATTACCATCGTGCCAACTCTGTCGCATACTTTGTTCCGTAAAAAACTCTATGGTGAAAAAACAGAAAAAAGTCATAAAGGACTTGGAGCTCTTGCAAAATGGTATAAAGGCGTTTTAGAAAAAGCTTTAAATCATAAAATAATAACATCGGTGATCGCGATAGTTTTATTAGCTGGCTCACTAGGACTTACTCCTTTTATTGGTTTCAGTTTCTTGGGCTCTTCTGAAGAGAAAATGATGTTTATAACGTATACGCCTAAAGTGGGTGAGTTAAAAGAAGAAACTGAAGCCAATGTAGCAGAGGTTGAGAAAAAATTATTAAAACGAGATGATATCGATTCTTTACAATTATCGATTAATGACTCGAAAAATGCTGATGTCACTTCCTTGATAACGGGTGGTAAAGACGGGGCATTAATGTACATCACCTTTGATAAGGATATAAAAGACTTCCCTGAAGTAAAAAAAGAAATTGAAGATTATATAACAAACTTAAATCAATCAGGTGAATGGAAATCACAAGACTTTAGTACATCTGGTATAAATTCCAATGAGTTAAGCTATACGATTTATAGTGAGAATTTGGATAAATTAATGACAGCTGTCAAACAAGTCGAAGGTGAATTATCTGATATCAAAGACTTGGAGGATGTTACATCAGATATTGAAGATCCATATGTAGAAAATGTCTTTAAAGTATCCCAAGATCATGTGCTTCAGTACGGCTTAACCACAGCTCAAATAGCTATGGCATTATCTAACTCTGGAAATAAGGAAGTATTAACAACGGTTGAAAATGATGGTAACGAAATTGAGGTTGTCATACAAAGAGATACAAAAGTAACTCCGGAATCGCTAGACGATTTATTAAAAACGCCAATAGATACACAGATTGGTAAAAAGGTTCCTCTGTCTGAACTGGTAGAAGTAGAAAAGGGAACGACCTTAAATACATTGACTCGTTCAAAAGGTGAATTCTACGCAACCGTTACAGGGACAGTTAAAGGTAAGGATATTTCAAAAGTAAGCTCGACAGCGGATAAAAAAATTGAAAAACTTGACTTACCTAAAGGTGTCTCAACAGGGGTGACCGGTGTTGCGGCTGATATGCAAGAGACTTTTACACAATTAGGTTTCGCCATGCTTGCAGCTATTGCCATCGTCTACTTCATCCTAGTGGTAACGTTTGGTGAAGGTTTGGCACCATTTGCCATTCTTTTCTCGCTACCATTTACCGTCATTGGTTCATTCATCGGGTTGTACATTACCGGACACACCATTTCGGTACAGGTAATGATGGGATTGTTAATGTTAATCGGGATCGTTGTTACAAACGCCATTGTTCTTGTGGACCGGATTATTCACAAGGAACGGGAAGGCTTATCCATGCGTGAAGCCATCTTGGAAGCCGGTGCAACTCGTCTACGCCCAATTTTAATGACCGCTATTGCGACAATTGGTGCTATGCTACCGATGGCACTTGGAATTGGAGGCGATGGAGGACTCATGTCAAGAGACTTGGCCATTACCGTAATTGGTGGTCTGTTTAGTTCAACGTTATTGACGTTGGTCATCGTACCAATCGTTTATGAAGTACTTTCAAA
>JGI26050J44790_1000194_pt1 | contig 26339 bp, 18 predicted proteins | sample HigsolmetaGSP12D_FD_44790 | JGI IMG/M metagenome (IMG submission 44790) | reverse complement strand
CCACCGTCGGCTCAGATGCCTTCGGATCAGCCTCCGCTTCGGCTTCGTTGAACAGCGTCAGTTGATCCGGATGCGTTTGTTCGCTGGAGGCGCCGAAACGCCGATGCTGAGCCAGCCGGAACTGTTCCTCGTACCAGCGCAGCTTGGCGGACAGTTCCGCGACTTGTTGTTCCAGCTTGGCGTTTTGCCGCAACAGGTCCTCGGTTGTGGCAGGGGTTTCCGCTCGATTTTCCATACCCTCCAACTTCGACATCCCGTGGGCCGTTCCTGCCGGGAAATAAGACGAAAAATCGAAAACAAATCCTGCTACATGACAGCTTGGACCCGCACCGGCGGATGCGCCATGCGCTGCTCCAGCGTCAGCCCGTCCAGCAGCCAACGCAACTCGCGGCTGGAGACGGTGACCGTTCCTTCGCGGTCGGTCGGCCACTGAAACGTTCCGCGCTCCAGCCGCCGATATAGCAGCCAGAAACCGTTGTGATCCCAGAGCAGAATCTTGAGCTTGTCGCGCTGGCGGTTGCAGAACACAAAGAGGCTGGGCGCGAACGGATCCAGGCCGAAGCCCTCCTGCACGAGAGCGGCCAGAGAGTCGATGGACTTGCGCAAATCCGTAAATCCGCAGGCCAAATAGACGTTCTCGGGATTCGGAAGCGTCAGCATGACACCGCCTCCGCCAGCGCATGCACGACTTCGCGAAGCAACCGGGGGTCGAAGCCGGCGTGAAGTTCGATCTGGGCCGGACCGACGCGAAGGACGAGCGGCGCGCGCTTTCCCTCGTCGACCACGGCCAGCGGAACAAAGTGTGTCGCCGGGGCTGGCGTGGAGGAGACGGCCGAGCCAGCCGAGCCGACAGGCGCGCGTTTCTTGGATTTGTAGAGCCAGTATTTCATTTGATCGACCGTGCAGTCGTGGGCCGCGCACCAGGCTTTCAAGGTCAGGCCGCTTGCCCGGTACTCGGCGATACGCGCATGCCACTGCTGCCGTAGCTGTTCTTTTTTCGTCATGGGGCAACCTCCTTGGGAGTTCGGTTGCCTTCATTGTCTCACGCGGCTCCGGCCAGTTGAAGGTGGGGACAGTTTGACGCTCACGCTTTGCCCGCCGGCTGTTGCGCCGGCGATGCCATACATCGCACCGACCGCCGCCCTTGGAGCCGCGCCCCTGCAAGCGGCGGCCGGCAGGAGCCGTGCTCGCAGCGGCGGCTCCTAACGACGGGGCTTCTCAAACCGCCTTCTTCGCGAAATAAGTCCATCCGGCGATGAAGAACAGGACGAAGCCCCCGAGCACGGGAAGCGGATGGAACGGCGCGTAGTCGTAATGCGGGCCGTGGGGGATCATCGCCAGCATCGGCTGCGTCCACGGGTCGTACGGGCTGAATCTCGCCGAGTTGGCGACGAGAATGTTCGGCAGCGTCAGGACGGTGTTGATCGCCAGCGGAGCGGCGAAGCTCTGCATCGCCACGGAGGCGAACAGCTGCAGCGCGACGAGCGGCAGGCAGGCGATCCAGCCTCCGGCGAAGGACGACGCCATCTCGCGCCACGGGATCGGGTCGGAGAGGCCGTGGGCCAATCCGACGGCCAGAATGGCCGCGAAGAGCAGAAGCTGCGTGACCGCCAGCAGGAACATGACGAGCAGAAACTTGACGACGTAAACCTGCGTGCGGGAGACCGGCGAAGCCAGCATCGATTTCCAGCCGCCGCCCGCATGCTCGTAGCGGCAGACGAGGGACGCGTACACGCCGGAGAGCAGCGGCAGGAACAGCATGGCGTGGAGCACCGACAGGACGGACAGCACTTCGAGCCAAGGAAACTCTTCGCTCTTCCTGAAGGCGAACAGGCCGAACAGGGCGGCGATCAGCGGGCTGACGAAGAGGATCAGCCAGATGACGGACCGCCGGATCTTGATCCATTCCGAAGACATCATGCGCAGCACCGCTTATCTCGCATCCTTCCGCACAAATTCGGTCAGGCCGACTGCGAACACGACGATGCCGAGGCCCAGTCCGGCGGCGACCGCATAGAGCGGGTCGTCCGATCCTCCGGCGAGCTGCGGCCACTTGTAGGGCACCCAATCCGGGAGGCGGATTCCCGCGAACAGGGTGACGATCATGCCGACGATGCCGATCGTCAGCGGCAGCGCCTGGTTGGCCATCGTGACGGACAGCCAAGTTTGCAGCGCGACGAAAGGCATGGCGGCGAGAAAAGGATAAAAGGCGGCCGCCGCCAGATGGCCCCACGGCACCGGACCGGAGAAGCCCAGCATCGACCCGAGCCCGGCCGTCAACGGGACGAGCAGCGCGCAGGCGACGAGCAGCAGCAGCACGGTGAGCAGGAACTTGCCGGCGAACACCTGCCGCTTCGAGACGGGGAGCGCCAGCGTCAGCTTCCAGGCGTTCATCTGGTGCTCGATGCCCGCCGTCATGGAAGCGACGATGGCGAGCCCCATCAGCATGGCGGGCAGCGCCAGCAGCGCGACGTCGCCGATCAGGGAGTTCCACACCACTTCTGCCGGCTTCCCCGCCACCAGATAGTCATAACGGACACCGAAGTTGACGGCCTGCAGCGCGACGACGCCGAGCGGTCCGGCCGCCACGAGCAGCCACAGCCACTTCCGGCGAATCTTCAGAAATTCGGCGGACAGAATGCGCAGCAGCATCGTCACAGACTCCCTTCCGTGCCGGTCATCGTAAGGAAGATGCTCTCGAGCGAAGCCGACTCTTCCTCCACCCGGTAGACCGCGAAGTTGGATTGGACCAGCCGCGCGACGATGCCGGCCACGACCCGGTTGTCGGTCTGCGTCGCCGTGAGCACGCCGTTTTCCCAGCCGACCGGATACCCGTGCGCCAGCAGCATCCGCCAGGCCGCTTCGGGGTCGCTGACGCCCAGGCGGATGCGACCTTGCGCCTGCTCGCGCAGCCGCCCGATGCTGTCTTCGTAGATGAGCCGCCCCTTGGCGATGATGCCGACCCGGTTCGCCATCTGCTCCACTTCCGACAGCAGGTGGCTGGAGATCAGAATGGTCACCCCGTTCGTCCGCGGCAGGCTCTTGATCAGCTCGCGAATCTCCTGGATGCCCGCCGGGTCGAGACCGTTGGTCGGCTCGTCCAGCACAAGCAGTTCCGGGTTGCCGAGCAGCGCCGTCGCGATGCCGAGCCGCTGCTTCATGCCGAGCGAGAACCCTTTGACGGCGCGGTTCGCGTCCTTCGTCAGCCGCACGATCGACAGCACTTCGGCGATGCGCGCCTTCGGCACGTCGAGCAGGCGGCGGACCGCCTCCAAATTTTCGACGGCGGTCAGGTGGCCGTAGTAGGACGGGTACTCGACGAGCGAGCCGACCTTGCGCAGAATGGCGATCCGCTCCTTGCGGATGTCCTTGCCGAACAGGCGAATCGTCCCCGCCGTCGGCTTGGCGAGCCCGAGCAGCATGCGGATCGTCGTCGTTTTGCCCGCTCCGTTCGGCCCGAGGAAGCCGTAGATGTCCCCTCGTCCGATCGTCAGGTTGACGCCGTCCACCACCTTTTTCCCGCCCAATTGTTTGGTCAGGTCTTGCGTTTCCAGAATCGTTTCCATCGACATCGTCTTGTTCACCTCAGAACCCCATTGTAGAGGGGCGAGGTTAAAGCGGATGGAAGGCGGAGTTTAAGAACGGTTTAAAAAATGGCGGGACCGCTGTCGACCGCCCTGATGAGGAGGATGTTCGAGCCGGGCGGATCGAGAGGGGAGCGTTCCCCGACCGATGCGGCTGACCGATCGGGGGCGAGCGGCGCTCGGCGTGGAATTCGGACTGGCCCCGTCCCGGCGGGCTTGATCAGAACGGGCGGATGACGACCGTCGTGCCTTCGGGACCGGTCCGCACTTCGCTGCGCAGGCGCATGTCCTTGAGCATGAGCGCGGCGATCGACAGGCCGATGCCGGCGCCCTTCTCTTCCGATTCGCCGGTCATGCCGGGACCGCGGTCTTCGATCGCGATGCTGCCGCCGTCCGCGGGCGACACCTTCAGGGCGACGTAGCGGCCGGACTTGGCATGGCGCAGCACGTTCTGCAAGTAGTTGTCGACGACGCGCTCCAGCCATTGGGGATCGACGTCCCAGACGACCGGGGCGTCCGGCAGGTCGGAGTCGACCTCGAAGCCGGCTTGCTCGAAGGCGGGGTACCAGGCGGCCAGCAGCGAGCGCATGAGCCGGACGATGTCGACGCGCTGCGGATGGTACGGATACTTTCCGGAGGAGAGCAGCGTGAAGGAGAGCAGGTTGTCGATCAGCGCGCCGAGAAATTCGATCTTCCGGTCGATCAGCCGCAGCGATTCCCGGCCCCGCTCGCTGAGCGTCTCCCGGCCGAGGCTGTAGGCGTGGCCCCGGATGGCGGTCAGCGGCGTGCGCAAGTCGTGCGACAGCCGGGCGATCAGGTCGCGGCGCAGCGCCTCTTCCTCGGCCTCGCGCTCCCGGCTGCGCTCCAGCTTGCGCACCATCAGGTTAAACGTCTGCTCCAGCCGGCCGATCTCGTCGAAGCGGGTCGACTCGACCGGGGACGGAATGCCGTTGTCGCCGGGGGCGGCCATCGCCTCCTGAAGCCGGACCAGCCGGCGCCGGATGCGGTAGAAGAACAGCAACGACGTGAACAGGAACAGCCCGAGCACGAACAGCACGCCGGAGAACACGATCGATCCCCGCCGGGAGTCCATGATCGTACCCGGCGTCTCGAAGACGGTGCGCGGCACCCGGATGTACATAAAGCCGCGGTCCGCTCCCGGCCGGTCGCCCAGAAACGCCACGACGCCGAATTCGCGGCTGTTCGAAGCGTCCTTCATGAACCGGATCGCGTACGCGGCGCTCCAGCGCGCCGGAACGTTCGGATTCGCCGGCAGCTGCAGGCGCGTCTCGCCCTGTCCGTCGACCCAGAACATGTCCGCTTTCGGGTACTCGCCCTTCAGCCGGATCAGCGCCGCGTCGACCTCTTCGGGAGAGGCGTCGCCAAGCTTGGCCGCCTCCTGGTGCCATACCTGTTCCAGATGCGAGGCGCTGACATAAGGGCCGGGCTCCGCGGCGCGTTCGCCCCAGTAGGGAATGACGGTGAGGACGGCGACGAACAGGAACGTGCACGGAATGAGAACCAGCGCCAGCAGCAGGATGAGCAAATATTTGGTCATCAGAGAATGCTTGAGGCTGAGCCGCCGTTTCGGGACGCGGGGAAGCTCGTTCATCCGGCTCACCTGACCCTGTAGCCGATGCCCCGGATCGTCTCGATGATCTGCGGGTTGCCGGGGTCTATCTCGATCTTCTCGCGCAAATAGCGAATATGGACGTTGACCGTCTTGTCCCCTTCCAGGTAAGGCTCGCCCCAGACCGCTTCGTAAATTTGCTCCTTGGTCAGAATCAGCCCCCGGTTGCGCAGGAAGCAGGTCAGAATCTGCAGCTGCTTCGCCGTCAGCGGAATTTCCTCCCCGGTCCGGCTGTCAATGACCGTCTGCTGTTCCGGCCGAATGAGCAGATGTCCGCATTCGATCTGCCGGTCGCCCGACAGGCCGTGCCGCCGCAGCAGCACTTCCAGCCGCGCGGCCAGCTCGTCCGGATGGAACGGCTTCGTCAAGTAATCGTCGGCGAAGCCGAGCCCTTGCAGCTTGTCGTCCACCGACGTCCGGGCGGACAGCATCAGAATCGGCACGTTCGGCGCTTCCTTCTTCAGCCGCTTGCCGACCGTAAACCCGTCCAATCCCGGCAGCATGACGTCCAGCACGATGACGTCCGCTTGCGCTGCCCGTTCGGACGCGAATTCCCCGGAGAGGAGCCATTCGACCTCGTAGCCTCTCCGTTCCAAATCTTCCTTGACCCACTTGCCGATGTCGCGGTCGTCCTCGATATACAGCACGCGCCTCGCCATCGCGATTTTCCCCCTTGCGTCTTCGGCCGTTCGTTTGAACTCAATATAGGTTATATTAGTCGATAGCCTTCCCCGAGGAAAAGTTAATTTTCGTTTAAAAGCCGCGAAGCGCCGCGCAGGAAGCCCCTTCGCGGTTAGGACGGGAGGAGCGGCGAACATGGTATAATGAGAAGACCATCACGCACGCGGAGGCTTCCCGCTTGAGACTCGGCAAAATTTACCGCAATTACGTGCGGAACAACCTGTTCGTCAAGATCATTCTCGTCTTTTCCCTGATCGTGGTGATCACGATCATCACGCTCTCTTATCTGTTGTACGACTTCATGTCCGCGCAAGTCCGCCAGAACGTGCTCCAGGAGCAGAAGGAATCGATGGACCGCGTCAACCGGTATTTGGAGCAAAAATACGCGAGCGTGCAAGCCAGCGTGCAGGACGTGTACCGCAACAGCGTGCTGGCGAACAACGTCGCCTACCTGCTCAAGCATTCGTATCAGGAATATATCCAGTTCACGCTGAACGAGAATGCCGTCGGCAACGCCGGCGCGGTGAACGCGCTCGACTATTTCACGTCCGTCCTCGACGCGGACGCGGACATTCGCAACGTCATCGTCTACAGCTCGGAGATGCAGCAGCTGTACGCCTACAGCTCTCCCGGAACGCCGAAGCTGTACAAGGCCGACGCGACCCACTCCTACATTCCCGACATGATGTCGCTGGAAGGCCCGAGCGCGGGCACGCCCAACGTCTGGCTGCGGAAGACGATCGGCCAGTGGGACACCCGCCTGTATTCCATGCGGGCGCGGATCAACGACAAGAACACGCTCAAGAACATCGGGCAACTCATCGTCTTCTTCGATTCGGAGATGATCCGGAAGGCGCTTCCGCAGCGCGCCGGCGGAATGAAGGGCGAAATTCTGGTGCTCGCGGGAAACGGCCAGGTCATGTTCGATTCGTCGGGGCTGTACTACGGGCGCGAGTATCCGTACTTCGACCGGATCAACTCCCTCAAGGACGAAGGAACGCTGGCCGAGCCTTCCTACATCTCCACGCTGGCGCAGAGCGAAGCCGGCTACACGATCGTCGGAATCATGCCGAAGCGGGAACTGGCCCAATCGACCGCGGCTCTGAAGCGGACGATCGAGCTGATCAGCTCCGTCTGCATCGCGGTCGCGATCGTCATTCCGTCGCTCCTCGTCATCAGCATCGCCCGGCGGACGAACAAGATCGTCCGGTTCATGAGAAGGGTGGAGAAGGGCGACCTCAGCGCCCGCCTGCAGGACAACCGGGACGACGAGCTCGGCCAAATCTCGCAAAGCTTCAACGATATGGTCGAGGAGCTCGGCCGCATGATCGATCGGGAGTACAAGGCGGAAATTCGCCTGAAGCGGACCGAACTGGCGGCCCTGCAAGCCCGAATCAATCCGCACTTCCTCTGGAGGCGATTCGGATGCGGGCCGTTTCGCGGGGAGCCGAGGATGTGGCGGAGATGATCTACAGCCTGGCCGCGCTGTTCCGCAACTCGGTGCGCACGAATGCGGAATGCCCGCTCGCCGAAGAATTGGAGATGTGCCGGCTCTACCTGGAGCTGTTCCGCATCCGTTACAAGGACAAATTTTCGTACGAGATCGAATGCGATCCGCGGCTGGCCGCGCTGTCGGTTCCGAAGATGCTGCTGCAGCCGATCGTCGAGAACTACATCGTGCACGGCCTGGAGCCGCGCCGCACGGACAACCGGATCCGGATCGAGGCGGCGCCGGCCGGCGGGCTCGTCGAGATCCGCGTCGCCAACAACGGCCGTCCGATCGACCCGGCGCGGCTCGGGGAGATCCGGGCGGGCCTCAACGCTCCGGAAGAGGAAGGGAACGCGTTCGGCCTGCGGAGCGTGCACAGCCGGCTCAAGCTCGCTTACGGGCCGGAGTACGGCGTCGAGCTTGCGAGCGGAGCGTCCGGCACCGAGGTCACGGTGCGGTTCCCGCTGCAGACGGAGGAGAAAGGGGCGGACGAAAACCATGTATAAAGTGTGCATCGTGGACGACGAGCCGTTCATCATCGAAGGGCTGTGCGATATGGTCGACTGGACGGCTTGCGGACTGGAACTGGTCGGCAGCGCCGAGAACGGCGAGGAGGCGCTCGCCTTGCTGCGCGAGAAGCCGGTCGATCTGCTCATCACCGACATCGCGATGCCGTACATGAACGGCCTCGAACTGATCCGCAGAGTCCGCCGATTCCGGCCGGAGCTGAAGGTCGTCATCCTGAGCGGGTACAACGAGTTCGATTATTTGAAGGAGGGCATGCGGCTCGGCATCGAGAACTACTTGCTCAAGCCGATCAACGTCCGGGAGCTGAACGATACGCTGCGCACAACGGTGGAAAAGCTCGACCGCCTCAAGCCGGAAGCGCTGCTCGGCGAAGAGAGCGTGCAGATGATGATCGATCACGCGATGTACCGTTGGGTCAACGGCCGCATGAGCGAGGTCGAATTCGCCGAGCGGGCGGGCTTGCTGGGCTTGACGCTGGCGTCGCCTTACGGCCTCGCGGTCGTGCTGCGGCCGGTCGCGGCCCCGGCGGCGTCCGAGTCATCCGAGGCGTCCGAGGCGTCGGCGGCGGAGGAGGCGTTCCGGCGGACGGCCGCCTTCTTCGCGGGGAACGGCGAGGAGGTGCCGTTCCGCGATATGGACGGCGACATCGTCATCGTCGCGGGCCTGCGCGACCCGGAGGCGGACAAGCCGGAGCTGCTTCAGCGGCTCTCCCGGCTGCGCCGGCAGCTGGAGCCGTCCGCCGTCCGGCTTGCGCTCGGGGGCGTCCGCCCGCTGCGCGGCGGCATCGCGGACAGCTACCGGGAAGCGAAGAAGGCGCAGGAGTACTTCATGATGTATCCGGAACGGGAGTGGGTCGATTACGGCGACACCGCGGCGGCAAGGCGCGCGCCGGCGGCGTTCCCGATCGACTGGGCGGAGTACGCCCGGCGCCTGGTCGCCAAGGACCGGGACGGGCTGTCCGAGCGCATCCTCGGCGATTTCGAGGAACTGCGCCGCCGTGAAGGAATGACGCCGGACGCGCTGCAGGCGATCGCGGTGGAACTGATCGTCCGCTTCAAGATGGAGCTGCAGGCGATCAAGCACGAGGAGGAGCCGGAGCTGTTCGCGCTCGGCTTCGAGCGGGTGCGCGAGGCGGCCGATTACGTCGGCTTGGCCGAAGCCGTTCGCCTGGTGGCGGCGAGGTGCGTCGATTCGCTCGAACGCGACGCGAGAAGTCCGATCGTGCTTCAGGTGCTGAGCGAAATTCACGAGCACTACGCGGACGATCTGTCGCTCAAGGCGCTCGGCGCCCGCTACCACATTCATCCGGTTTACCTGGGCCAGCTCTTCCAGAAGGAAACCGGGGAAAATTTTACGGAGTATATCAACCGCTACCGGATCGAGAAGGCGAAGGAACTGCTCAAGTCGTCCCGCCTGAAGGTGCACGAGATCGCGCGCCAGGTCGGCTACTGGGAAACCGGATATTTTTACAAGCAGTTCCGCAAATACGTCGGCATCTCGCCGACCGAGTTCAAAGGGTTGTAGCGCCGCAGGCCCGGAAGGCGCCGGGCCTGCTTCTCCCGGCGGCCCGATCGCCCAAGCACCGCCCGTTGCGGCGGTTTTTTCTTTATTTTCAACCATGGTTTATTAAGTTTGTGTTCTATTTGAAATGGTTTCCATGAATTACGATGAACATGCAGATGATCATTCATAAGGAGGGCATTAGACAGATGAGCAACAAGAAACGGTACGGCATGGCGCTGGCCGCGGTGACGGCGCTGTCGCTCGTACTGGGCGCATGCGGCAGCGGCAACAACAATAACAGCGGCGCCGCAAACTCTTCGGCGGGCTCCGGCGACGCTTCCGAGTCGGGAAGCTCCGGTTCCGAAAAGCCGGTCAACCTGATCTGGTATACGATCGGCACGCCGCAAAAAGACGTCGACATGGTAATGGCGGAGGTCAGCAAGTACACGCAACAGAAGATCAACGCGACCGTCACGATGAAGATGATCGACTGGGGCGACTACCAGCAGAAGATGCAGGTGCTGGTCGCTTCCGGCGAGCCGATGGACATCGTGTTCACTTCCGCCGGCGGCTTCGACTATGTGCAGAACGCCCGCAAAGGCGCGTTCCTGCAGATTGACGACCTGCTGGACAAGTACGGACAAGGCATCAAGGACGCGATCGATCCCGCGTTCCTGAGCGGCACCAAAATCGACGGGCACAATTACGGCATTCCGGCCAACAAGGAGCTGCCGCAGCTGGAAGTATGGCGCTTCAACAAGAATGTGGTCGACAAGTACCACCTCGACATCTCCAAAGTCCGCTCGCTCGAAAGCATCGAGCCGCTGCTCAAGACTGTCAAGGAGAATGAGCCGACGTACACGCCGTTCGTAATGACCAAGGATTACGTTCCGTACATTCCGTACGACTATCTGATCACGAACATGCCGATGGCCGTCAAGCTGGACACGAAGGACTACAAGGTCGTCGACATTCTGGAGACGCCGGAAATGAAGCAGGCGCTGGAGACGATGCACAAGTACTACAAAGCCGGTTATGTTGCGCCGGAAGCGGCGACAACGGGCTCCACGACCGACTTGGAGAGCACGGGCAAATGGCTGCTCGACCGGGCGCAAACCCAGCCGCTCGCCGACAACCTCTGGTCGGCAAGCTTTGGCTTCCCGATCGTCTCGACGCCGGCGAGCGACCCGATCATCACCAACACGTCGGTGCAAGGCTCGATCATGGCGATCTCGGCCAACTCCGAGCATCCGGAGAAGGCGATGGAATTCCTGAACCTGCTCAACACCGACGCGTACCTGCGCAACTTGGTCGACTCCGGCATCGAAGGCGTCCACTACGAGAAGATCGGCGACAACCGGATGAAGAACTTGCCTGAATCCAAGAACTACGACATGCCGTCCTACTCGCTCGGCAACAACATGCTCTTGTATCTGAACGAGAACGACCCGGACGACAAGTGGGAGCAATTCAAGAAGTTCAACGCTTCCGGCGTTCCGTCCCCGATCCTCGGCTTCAACTTCGACACGACGAAGGTCGCCACCGAGATGGCCGCCGTGCAGAACGTCAAGGAGCAGTTCTGGTCCTCGCTCATGACCGGCACGGTCGACCCCGACACGTATTTGCCGAAGGCGATCCAGCAGTTCAAGGACGCCGGGCTGGACAAGGTCATCGCCGAAGCGCAATCGCAGCTCGACGCGTGGGTGGCGGCGAACAAGAATCAATAAGGGACAAGCTTCCTGGATAAACGACGGCAGGATCGGGCGGGTGAGCAATCGCCCGATCCTTTTTCCATTTTCAGCCCGCGATCCGATCCGTCGGTCCGGCCGACGGCAACGGTTGCGGGGAGGAGGGATCGTGGACATCATGGCCTTTTGGCGAACGTTCAACCGCAACAAAGCGATGCTGCTGATGGTGCTCCCGGGCGCGGTCTGGTTTCTGTGCTTCGCCTATCTGCCCCTCGTGGGGACGGTTGCGGCCTTCAAGCAATACCGGTTCAGCCGCCACGGCTTCTTGTACAGCCTCATTCACAGCAAGAACGTCGGCTGGGACAACTTCAAGTTCCTGTTCAGCACCGACGCCGCCTGGACCATTACGCGCAACACGCTTTTCTACAACATTGCCTTTATTTTGCTGGGGCTGGTCTGCTCCGTCGCGATGGCGGTGCTCCTGTCCGAGCTCGCAAGCAAGAGGATGGCCAAGCTGTATCAGACGGGCATGTTCCTTCCTTACTTCCTGTCGTGGGTCATCGTCGGCTACTTCGCGTTCAGCTTCCTCAGCATGGACCGCGGCCTGCTCAACCACCTGGTGGGCGCGTTCGGCGGCGAACCGCTGCAATGGTACTCGAACCCGGCCTACTGGCCGTACATTCTCGTCTTCGTCTATCTGTGGAAGTCGGTCGGCTACAGCAGCGTCGTCTACCTGGCGTCGATCATGGGCATCGACAAGTCGCTCTACGAAGCGGCGATGATCGACGGAGCGAGCAAGCGGCAGCAGATCTTCAGCATTACGCTGCCGCTGCTGAAGCCGATCATCATCATCATGACGCTGCTGGCGGTCGGCAAAATTTTCTACGCCGACTTCGGCCTGTTCTACGAGGTGCCCCGCGACTCCGGCACGCTCTATTCGGTCACCAACGTCATCGACACGTACGTCTACCGCGGCCTGAAGACGACCGGCGAGATCGGCATGAGCACGGCGGCCGGACTGTACCAGTCGGTGGTCGGCTTCGCGCTCGTCATGATCTCCAACTACGTCGTGCGCCGCATCGACAAAGACAGCGCGCTGTTCTAACCGCGACTCGAAAGGAGTGAGCTTTCCGTGTCCAACGTTCAAGCATCCGCCGTGAAAACGAACCGACGCAATTTTCACCAAATCACGCGCGGCTGGAACGTCGTGTTCAACCTGATCGCAGGCGTCTTCGCCTTCCTGTGCGTGTTTCCGTTCCTGTTCGTCGTGATCATCTCGTTCACGGACGAGAAGACGCTGGCGACGGACGGGTACCGGGTCATTCCCGCGAAATGGAGCCTCGAGGCGTACCGGTACGTGTTCCAGACCGGCGACACGCTGCTTCGTTCCTACGGCGTCACCATACTGGTGACGGTGATCGGCACGGTCGTCAGCCTCGTCATGATCTCGCTATACGCCTACGCGATCTCGCGCCGCAGCTTCGCGTACCGCCGGTTCTTCTCGCTGTTCGCGGTGTTCACGATGCTGTTCAGCGGCGGCATGATCCCGACCTACATCGTCGTCACCCAACTGCTTCACCTCAAGGACAGCATCTGGGCGCTCATTTGGCCGCTGGCAATGAACGCATTCTACATCATGATCTTGCGCACGTTCTACCTGACCAGCGTGCCCGACGCCATCATCGAATCGGGCAAGATCGACGGAGCCGGCGAGTTCCGGATCTTCATCCGGCTCGTGCTGCCGCTGTCGCTGCCGGGCCTGGCCACCATCGGCCTGTTCAGCACGCTCGGCTACTGGAACGACTGGTTCAACGCGCTGCTCTACATCGACGATCCGAACAAAGTTCCGCTGCAGTCGATGCTGATGCGGATCGAGTCGAGCATCCAGTTCATTCAGCAGAACTCGGCCAACAGCTCGGTCAGCCTGGCCGCCCTGCAGACTCTGCCGCAGGACACGGCGCGCATGGCGATGGTCGTGCTGGCGACCGTTCCGATTATTTTCGCCTATCCGTTCTTCCAGCGTTATTTCGTGCAGGGATTGACCGTCGGCTCGGTGAAAGAGTAAGGCGGGGGCTTCCGCGGCAGGAAGCGCCTCATGGCTGCGGAGCCTCAGGCTGCCTGAAGAAAAATGCATTTCAAGGAAAGAGATGTGGGATGCGTGGACGACCTGGATTACCGGAACCCGGCTTTGCCGATCGCCCGAAGAGCGGAGCTGCTGCTTCGCGAGATGACGTTGGAAGAGAAGGCGGGCCAACTGGTTCAGCCCTTCGGTTGGCAAGCCTATGAGCATAAAGACGGGAAAATCGAACTGACGGAAACGTTTCGCCGGCAGGTGGAGCAGGGGGGCGTCGGGGCGCTGTACGGGACGCTGCGGGCGGACCCGTGGACCGGCGTCACGCTGGAGACGGGACTGTCGCCGGCGCAGGGAGCGGAGGCGGTGAATGCCGTCCAGCGCTATGCGATCGAGCGCTCCCGGCTCGGCATCCCGCTATTGATCGGAGAAGAGTGCTCGCACGGCCACATGGCGATCGGGGCGACGGTGTTCCCGGTGCCGATCGCCATCGGCAGCTCCTGGAACGTGGAGCTGTATCGCGAGATGTGCCGCGCGGTGGCCGCGGAAACCCGCGCCCAGGGCGGGACGGCGACGTATTCGCCGGTGCTGGACGTCGTCCGCGATCCCCGCTGGGGGCGGACGGAGGAATGCTTCGGCGAGGACCCGCACCTGATTGCGGAGTTCGCGGTCGCCGCCGTCGAAGGCTTGCAGGGCGAGCGGCTGGACGGCGACGGCAGCGTGGCCGCGACGCTGAAGCACTTCGCCGGCTACGGCAGCTCGGAAGGCGGACGCAACGCGGGGCCCGTGCACATGGGCTGGCGCGAACTGCTGGAAGTCGACCTGCACCCGTTCCGGCGGGCGGTCGAGGCCGGGGCGGCGTCGGTCATGCCGGCCTACAACGAGATCGACGGCGTGCCGTGCACCGTCAACGGCGAGCTGCTGGACGGGGTTCTGCGCGGAAGCTGGGGCTTCGACGGCATGGTCGTCACCGACTGCGGCGCGATCGAGATGCTGGCGGGCGGCCACGGCGTCGCGGCGGACGGCCGGGAAGCGGCGGTCGCCGCGCTGGAAGCGGGCATCGACATGGAGATGTCGGGCGAGATGTTCAGCCGGCACCTGGTCGCGGCGGTGCGCGAAGGCCGGTTGAGCGAAGCGGCGCTCGACCGCGCGGTGCGGCGGGTGCTGGAGCTGAAGTTCAAGCTGGGCCTGTTCGAGCGCCCGTATGCGGACCCGGCGCGGGCCGCGGCGGTCATCGGGAGCGAGCGGCATGCGGAGCTGGCGCGGCGGATGGCGGCGGAAGGCATCGTGCTGCTCAAGAACGAAGGCGGGACGCTGCCGCTGGACGCCGCCCGCTGCGGCACGATCGCGGTGATCGGCCCGAACGCCGACCAGGGGTACAACCAGCTCGGCGACTATACGTCGCCGCAGCCGCCCGGGAAGGTGGCGACGGTGCTGGCCGGCATCCGCGCCAAGTTGGCGGACGAGCCGGGGCGCGTGCGGTATGCGCCGGGCTGCCGGGTCCGGGGCGACGACCGGGAAGGCTTCGCGCCGGCGCTGGCCGCCGCGGCGCAGGCGGATACGGTCGTCATGGTCGTCGGCGGCTCGAGCGCGCGCGACTTCGGAGAAGGCGCGATCGACCTGAAGACCGGCGCGTCCAAGGTGACGGGCGATTCGTGGAACGACATGGACTGCGGCGAAGGCATCGACCGCATGACGCTCGGGCTGTCGGGCGTGCAACTGGAGCTCATGCAGGAGATCCACGCGCTGGGCAAGCCGCTCGTCGTCGTGTACATCAACGGGCGGCCGATCGTGGAGCCGTGGGTCGACGAGCACGCGGACGCGATCGTCGAAGCGTGGTATCCCGGCCAGGAAGGCGGGCACGCCGTGGCCGACGTTCTGTTCGGCGACGTCAACCCTTCCGGCCGGCTGACCGTCTCGATACCGAAGCACGTCGGGCAACTGCCCGTCTACTACAATGGGAAGCGCTCGCGAGGGAAGCGGTACCTGGAGGACGATTCGCGGCCGCGTTACCCGTTCGGCTTCGGGCTGAGCTACACGGAGTTCGCCTGCTCGCGGCTTACAGTCGAACCGGCGGTCATCGCGCCAGACGGGACGGCGACCGTCTCCGTCGACGTGACGAACATCGGCTCCCGCGCCGGCTCGGAAGTCGTGCAGCTGTACGTCTCCGACGCGGCGAGCCTCTGCACGCGCCCGCGGAAGGAACTGAAGGCCTTCCGCAAGATCGCGCTCGCCCCCGGCGAAACGCGCACCGTCCGCTTCACGGTCGGCCGGGAGCAGCTGGAATACATCGGCCGCGACTTCCGGCCGACGGTCGAGCCGGGGCTGTTCCGCCTCATCGTCGGCAAGCACGCCGAGGACGACGCCTTGACGGCGGAGCTGCTCGTCGAAGACGGGAAGCGGGCGTAGCCCCGCTGGGGGGCCGTCCCCCGGCGGGGGCGGAAGGCCGAGGCGGCGGACGAATGCCGGGAGACGCCGGCGCCCGTTCGGTTCCGGTCCGGCAAGAACCCTGTCCGTAACGAAGCATGCCCAATGTCCCCCGAACGCGAGGCGGCCGTCGGGCCCGACCGCCCGCTGAAGGCGCCTGAATCCATACCACATCCGACATCCGACGCAAAGCCGGAAGATACAGAGGAGCGAATCGACGTGGAACAATTCCGATTGCCCCAGATTTCGATGCCCAAGCTCGACCTGCCCGCCGCCGTTCGCGACGTGCTGGCGGAAGCGGAGCGGCGGCTTGCCCATCGGCCGAAGCTGCTTCGGCTGTTTCGCAACTGTTTTCCGAATACGCTGGAGACGACGACGAAGCTGCTGGACGACGGAACGACGTTCGTCATCACCGGCGACATTCCGGCCTTATGGCTGCGCGATTCCGTGGAGCAGGTCATCCACTACGTGCCGCTGGCCAAGGACGATCCGTTCCTTGCGCGCATCATCGCCGGCCTCGTGCGCCGGCACGTCGCCTGTCTGCTGATCGACCCGTACGCCAACGCCTTCAACGAGACGGCCAGCGACTGGCACTGGAGCGCCGGCGACCGGACCGACATGTCCCCCTGGGTGTGGGAGCGCAAGTTCGAGCTCGACTCGCTCTGCTTCCCGATCCGGCTGGCCTACCGCTACTGGAAGGAGACGGGGCGGGCTGACATCTTCGACGCCGACTTCAAGCAGGCGATGCGAACCGTCGTCCGCGTGTTCCGGACGGAGCAGCGCCACTTCGAGCAGTCTCCGTACCGGTTCGAGCGCCATAACGGCATCTTGACCGATACGCTGCTGAACGGCGGGCTCGGCATGCCGGTCAACTACACGGGCATGGTCTGGTCCGGCTTCCGTCCCAGCGACGACGCTTGCGAATTCCACTACAACGTGCCGGACAACATGTTCGCGGTCGTCGCGCTGAGGCACATGCAGGAGTTCGCGGAATGGGTGTTCCGCGACCTTGACCTGCTGGCGGAACTGAAGCAACTGGAGCTGGAAATCGACTGCGGCATCAAGCGGTACGGCATTTACCGCCACCCCGAGTTCGGCCCGATCTACGCCTACGAGACGGACGGATTCGGCAACTACTGCCTGATGGACGACGCGGGCACGCCGGGGCTCCTGTCGATTCCGTACCTCGGCTATACGACGGCCGACGATCCGATCTACGTCAATACCCGGCGCTTCGCGCTGAGCAAGGACAACCCCTACTACTACGAAGGAAAAGCCGCCCGCGGCATCGGCAGCCCGCATACGCCGCCGGGATATATTTGGCACATGGCGCTGTCCATGCAGGGCTTGACGGCTGCGGCGGCGAAGGAGAAGCTGGAGATGATTGCGATGCTGGAGGCGACGGACGCGGACACCGGGTTTATGCACGAAGGCTTCCATGCCGACGATCCGGCCGTTTTCACGCGGAAGTGGTTCGCTTGGTCGAACAGCCTGTTCTCGCAATTGGTCTATCAAGCGATGAAGGACGGTTTGCTCGATGGCTAAACTGTTGATTTTGGCGGACCCGGCGTTCCCCGGGGCGCCGGAGTGGGCCGCAGCGGAAGCGGCGAAACTGGCGGAATGGGGAGAGGTCGTGCGCGCGGACGAACTGGCGAAGCGGCTGCGCGATTCGGGCGCGGACGCTTTCGTGACGCTCCATGCGCCTTATTTTCCGGCCGAGGCTTGGGAGGAACTGCTCGTCTTCTTGCGCCAGGGGGGCGGCCTCGTCAGCGCGGGCGGCGCTCCGTTCCGCCGGCCGGTCCGCTGTGAGGACGGCCGGTGGCATATCGAGCCCGAACAGACCGCATACCATCGCCGGCTGCGGATTCACGAGATGCTGCCGGTGAAGCCGGACCCGATCCGACGGCTGGCGGCCAGCGCCGATATCCCGCTGCTTCATGGGCGGGAGTCGCTATTCGACGTCGCCGGAACGTGGAACCTCGTCCCGCACGTGACGAAGGCGAGCGACCTGCCGCACCAGATGGGTTCGGCGGGCCCGATGGACGCGCACATCTACGCGCTGCTCAAAGGGGTGTCGGCCGAGAACCGCGAGGTGGCGGCGCCGGTCGTGCTGTGGGAAAACACGAAGGGAGAATTCGCCGGCGGGCGCTGGCTGTTCGTGAACCAGCCGCTCGGCGGCGAATTCGCACGGCGCGGCGGCCTCGCTGCGCTGGCGGAATGGGCGCGCTTCTGTGCGCTCGGCGTCACCGAGCTGTGGCTGAAGCCGGGCTACGCTTCGTATGAGCCGCACGAGCGGCCGTCGCTTACGCTTCAGGCGCAGAAGCTCGGCCGGTCCGAGCGGCGGACCGAATGGACGTTCTCGCTGGAAGTCCGCCGCGCCGACGCCGCAAGCGGCGAGCCGGTCTTCTCGCACCGCCTGGCCGTCGAAGCGGGGGCCGAGCTGGACGTCCGCCGCATTCCCGTGCCGATCGATATCGAGCCCGGGCTGTACGTCGCCGAATGCCGCGCCGAGTCGGCGGACGGGGAAGCGCGCGTGCTGCGCCAGGGCTTCTGGGGCGCCGACGCCGATCTGCTCGCCGAGGGCGAGCCGGTGCGGGCCGGCCGGGACTACTTCGAGAAGGACGGCCGCCCGCTGCCGGTCGTCGGCATGACGTACATGACGTCGGACGTCGCCCGCAAATTTCTGTTCCTGCCCAACGTCGCTCTCTGGGACCGCGACATGGCGCAGATGCGGCGCGCGGGCATCAACTGGATCCGCACCGGCATCTGGACCGCGCATCGCAACGTGATGCAGATGGACGGGCACGCTTCCGAGGAAGTGCTGCGTTCCGTCGACGCCTTCCTGATGACCGCGAAAAGGCACGGCCTGCAAGTCACGTTCACCTTTTTCTCGTTCACGCCGGAGACGTGGGAAGGCGTCAATCCGTATCTCGATCCTCGCAGCGTCGAGGCGCAGAAGCGGTTCGTCCGCCAGATCGCGGGCCGCCACCGCCGGACGACGAACGTCGATTGGGACCTGATCAACGAGCCGTCGATGTTCGACCCGGCTCGCATCTTCGCGAGCGGCCCCCGCTCGGCGCGGGACCCGTTCGAGAGGGCCGCGTTCGCGGCGTGGCTGAAGCGCCGGCACGGCCGGATCGAGCCGCTGCGCGAGCGCTGGGGCATGACGCCGGGCGAGCTGCCCGACTTCGAGGCGGCGGCGCTGCCGGAGCCCGCGGACATCAACTTCGACGTGCAGGACATGCACCAGGGCAAGAGGGGCACGCGCTGGCTCGACTACGTGCTGTTCTCGATGGACATGCACAACCGGTGGGCGAAGCAGCTGTACGACGCGATCAAGGACGTCTGCCCGGATCAGCTCGTCGTCGTCGGCCAGGACGAGGCGCTGGGGGCGCAGCGGCCGTCGCCGTTCTTCTACGGGGAGGCGGTCGACTACACGACGGTTCATTCCTGGTGGCTGAACGACCAACTGCTGTGGGACGGCATCTTCGCCAAGACGGCGGACAAGCCGAACCTCGTGCAGGAGACGGGCATCATGTACGTCGAGACGCCGGAAGGGCTGGCGAAGCGCAGCGAGGAGGAGCTGCGGGCGATGCTGGAGCGCAAGTACGCCTACGCGTTCGCCGCCGGCGGCGCGGGAGCGGTGCATTGGATCTGGAACACGAACTTCTACATGGACAACGCCAACGAGTCGCATATCGGCGCCTTGCGGGCGGACGGCACCGAGAAGCCGGAAGCCGACGTGTCCTACCGCTTCGGGGCGTTCCTGGAGGCGGCGCGCGATCTGTTCCGGGACCGCGAGCTGGAGGACGTCGCCGTCGTCTTCCCGTATTCGAACGACTTCTCCAACCGCAGGCTGGCGTTCGACGCCACGACGAAGCTGACGCGCGTGCTCGCGTACGAGCTGAACGTGCCGTTCCGCGGCGTGTCCGAATACGACCTGCGGCCGCTGCGCGACCATCCGGCCAAGCTGATCGTGCTGCCGTCCCCGCATAACGTGGACGACGCCGCGATGGCCGAACTGCTCGCCATCGTCGATCGGACCGGCGCGACGCTGCTGCTGACCGGCCCGGCGGGCCTCGACGCTTACTGGCGCCATACCGGCCGGCTGGCGGAGACGCTTGGTCCCCGCACGCTCGGCAACGTCGTGCGTGAGGAGGGGCTGTCGCTCGGCGGGCGGACCTACCCCGTCTCGTTCGCCAACCGGCGCATCGCCGAAGTCGCCAAGGAGACGCCGGCGGGACAACCGGCGGCGGGCGCGGCGAACGTCGTCGACGTCCCGTACGGCGGCGGCCGCCTCATCTGGTGCCCGCTGCCGGTCGAGCTAAACGAGCGCAGCGAGCCGATCGCCGCGCTGTACGCCTACGCGCTCGAAGCGGCCTCCTATCGCCCGGCGCTGGAATGGCTGGAAGGCGGCGACCGGCCCGGCGTCTACGGCCGCAAGCTGGCGTTCCGGGACGGCGCGCTGTTCGTGTTCGTGTCGGAATCGGCTTGCGACGAGGCGATCCGGGTGCGCGACGCGGCGACCGGCACCGTCTACTCCTTCACGCTGGAGCGGGAGCGCGCCGCGCTGTTCGCCGCCGACGCGGCCGGGCGCATCGTCGCGGCGTACCGCGATCGCGAGATCGGCATTCAAGCGGGGGAGGAAGGGGAGGCATAAGGTGAACGGAAACGAGAGCGGGAACAAGAACGGAAGCGGGAAAGAGGCCGCGAACGCGAACAAGCGAACGGCCCACATCATTTCGCATTCCCATTGGGACCGCGAATGGTATTTGCCCTACGAGAAGCACCACGTCCGCCTGATCGAGCTGATCGACACGCTGATGGACACGCTGGCGAAGGACGGGGAGTACCGCAGCTTTTTCCTGGACGGGCAGACGATCATTCTGGAGGATTACTTGCAGGTGCGGCCGGATCGCCGCGCCGAGCTGGAACGATGGATTCGCGAAGGCCGCATTCGCATCGGCCCCTGGTACATTCTGCAGGACGCGTTCCTGACGAGCGGCGAGGCGAACTTGCGCAACCTGCTCATCGGGCACCAGGACGCCCGGCGTTACGGGGCCGTTTCCAAGATCGGCTATTTCCCCGACACGTTCGGCAATATCGGGCAGGCGCCGCAAATTTTGCGCCAGGCCGGCATCGACAACGCCGTGTTCGGGCGCGGCGTGAAGCCGACCGGGTTCAACAACACGGTCGCCGATTCGGATTATGAGTCCTCCTACTCCGAACTGATCTGGGAAGGACCGGACGGGTCGCGGGTGCTCGGGATCTTGTTCGCCAACTGGTACAGCAACGGCAACGAAGTGCCGACCGATCCGGCGGAAGCGAAGGAATACTGGGACCGCAAGCTGGCCGACGCCGCCAAGTACGCGTCGACGGGCGAGCTGTTGTTCATGAACGGCTGCGACCACCAGCCGATCCAGACCGATCTGTCCGAAGCGATCCGCGTCGCGCGGCGGCTGTACCCGGACACGGAGTTCGTCCATTCGAACTTCGAGGACTTTTTGCAGGCGGTGCGCGGGTCGCTGGCGGGCGAACTGTCGGTCGTCAAGGGCGAACTGCGCAGCCAGCGGACGGACGGCTGGTCGACGCTGGTGAACACGGCCTCGGCCCGCGTGTACCTGAAGCAGCTGAACCAGGCCGGACAGACGCTGCTCGAGAAGGTGGCCGAACCGCTGGCGGCGATGGCGCATCTGCACGGCGAGGCGTATCCGCAGCCGCTGCTCACGTACGCCTGGAAGACGCTCATGCAGAACCATCCCCACGACAGCATCTGCGGCTGCAGCGTCGATGAAGTGCATCGCGAGATGGTCACCCGCTTCGCCAAGAGCCGCCACGTCGCCGAGACGATTGTGGACGCGGCCAAGCAGGCGCTGGCGGACAGGGTGGACACGTCCGTCTTCTCCCGCTATGGAGACGACGCGCTGCCGCTCGTCGTGTTCAACACGACCGGTTGGGAGCGGACCGGAACGGTCGCGGTCGAACTGGACGCGGCGCGCATCTACTTCCGCGACGGCGTGGCGCCGGAAGAGATGATCCGGCGCATGGAGGAGCTTCCGCTCGGCGAGCGGACGCTGGTCGATCCCGACGGCCGGGCGGTCGAATGCGGCGTTGAAGACCTCGGCTTGCAGTTCGGCTACGACCTGCCGGACGACAAGTTCCGCCAGCCGTATTGGGCCCGCCGCGTCCGGCTGACGTTCGAGGCCGCGTCCGTGCCGGCGCTCGGTTCCAAGGCGTACGCCTGGGTCCGCGACGCGAAGATCGCCGCCGTTCCGGCCGGCGGCTCGCTGCTCCGCGGCGAGCGCACGCTGGAGAACGGCGCGCTGCGCGTCGAAGTCGCCGACGACGGCACCCTGTCGGTGACGGACAAGGCGAGCGGCCGGACGTACCGCGACCTGCTCATCTATGAAGATACGGGCGACATCGGCAACGAGTACATGTACAAGCAGCCGGACGGCGAAAAGCCGCTCACGACGAAGGGGCTCGCCGCCGAGGTTCGCGTCGTCCTCGACGCCCCGTACCGGGCGGCGCTCGAAATCGTGCACCGTTGGGCCGTTCCCGCCTCCGCCGACGAGCGGTTCGAACGCGAAAAGCAGCGGGCGGTCTACTTCCCCGAGCGCAAGGCGCAGCGCGTGGCCGAGACGGTGCCGCTGACGATCCGGACGGAGGTCAGCCTGGAGCGGGGCGGCCGCGGCGTCGGTATTCGCGTAAGCTTCGACAATCAGGCGAAGGACCACCGCGTGCGGGCGCTGTTCCCGACCGACCTGGCCGCCTCCGTCCACCGGGCCGACTCCGTCTTCGAGGTGGCCGTCCGCCCGAACGAACCCGCCGCCGAATGGCAAAATCCGAGCAACACGCAGCACCAGCAGGCATTCGTGGACATCAGCGGCACTGCCGGCGGGCTGACGGTGGCCAACCGCGGCCTGAACGAGTACGAGGTGCTGCGGGACGGGCGCAACACGATCGCCGTCACGCTGCTTCGTTCGGTCGCCGAGCTGGGCGACTGGGGCGTGTTCCCGACGCCGGAGGCGCAATGCCTGGGCGAGCATACGGCCGAACTGCTGCTCGTTCCCCACGCGGGAGACGGCGCCGTCTCCGGCGCCTGGGCGGAAGCTTATCAGTTCCAGGTGCCGTGGACGGCGGCCCGGACCGGTCTGCACGCAGGCGAGCTGGCTCCGTTCCAGGCGGCGGTGTCGTGGGAGGGCGAAGGGCTGGCGTTCTCCTCAATGAAGATCGGCGAAGAGGACGGAAGCCTGATGCTCCGCTGGTACAACTTGCGGCCGAAGCCGACGCGACTGCGCGTGCGGGTGAAGGACACGGCCGGGCTGTACAAGAGCGACGTGCTGGAGCGTCTGGGCGCCGCCGTTGAGGCGGCGGACGAGTCGGGAGCTCGGATCGTCCCGGTTGGCCCGTGCGAGATCGTCACACTCGGCGCGAAGCGGTCGTGCCAAATGCCATAAGAACAGGGCAAAATCCGAAGTCGATGTCCGGCTCGCTTATCCGATATAATAATAGCGATCGCAAGCATGCGCTTGACGGCGGCTGCGGCCGATCGCAAGCCGCGCATGCCATTTCGGATAAGGTGGTGCTCCAATTATGGCCAAACCGCAAGTGGGCATTCAAATGTATTCGGTGCGTGATATGTGCGCTGAAGATTTCTTGGGGACGATTCGCAAGATCGCCGACATCGGCTACCGCAACATCGAGCTGGCCGGCTACTACGGCGTGTCGGCGCGCGAGTTGAAGGCGACGATCGAAGACGCGGGCCTTAGCGCTCCTTCCGCGCATATCGGCCTGGACTTGCAGCAGCCGATCGCGGATCAGGTGAAGCGGCAGCTCGAATACGCCCAGGAGCTCGGACTGAAGCGCTATATCGTGCCGTACTACCCGCTCGGCGACAACCCGACGGAGGACGATATCGCCAAGATGGCGTCGATTCTCGAAGAAGCGGCTTCCATCGTGACAGCGGGCGGACTGCAGTTCGGCTACCACAACCATGCGTTCGAGTTCAAGAAGGTGAACGGAACGCCGGCGATCGACCTGCTGCTCGCCCGCGTCTCTTCGGAGCTGCTGTTCGCGGAGTTCGACCTCGGCTGGGTCAAGGTCGGCGGTCAAGATCCGGCCGCTTACGTGAAGAAGTATGCGGGGCGCGTGCCGGTCGTTCATGCCAAGGACTTCAAGGAAGACGGCACCGACGCCGAGATCGGCAAAGGTTCGGTCGATTGGGATTCCGCGCTCGCCGCGGTTGTTGAGGCCGGCGTCGAGTACGTCATCATCGAGCAGGAGCAATACATCGATTCGTCGTACGAGAGCGCCAAGCGCAACTTCGCCTATTTCCAAAATCGCGGCTGGGCGTAAAGCTCCGTCCGATCGAAGACAAGCACCATGGAGCCCGCCGGCGGGAACGCATCCCGCCGCGGGCTTCATGCCGTTTCCGGCGGCCGATCGTTTTTTTCGACAGCGTCATCATGGACAAAAAGTTTGTGGGACTTGCCCGCCCGTTCGCCAGGCTTTGCTAGCAGGCCGGTGCGCTTGCGGTGAAAAACATCGCAAGCCGCGCCTACCGAAGCCTGGCACCGGGAGCATGCGATGCAAAACATCGCATCGGGAGCTCCTGCGGCGGCCGGCCGGCGCGCTTGCGGTGAAAAACATCGCAAGCGGCGCCTTCCGATGTAAATTTTCTCACCTTATGCCATTATCCCCGCCGCTCAGAGGCGCTGCCGTCACGCTTCGGTCCCGGTGTCGGTCGGTCCCCCAAGCGGCAAGTTTCGGCAGCGGCTGATTGGCGGCGAGACGGCAACATGGCGTTGTTTTCGCGGCCCTGTGCCGCCGCGTGCACCCCTGCCCCGTCCGGCCCAGCGGCCCCGTGCCGCCGCGTGGCCCTGTCCGGCCCGTGCGGTCCGCGCCGCCCCGTGGCCCCGTGTGTCCCGTGCAACCCCGTGCCGCCGCGTGCACCCCTGCCCCGTCCGGCCCAGCGGCCTCGTGCCGCCTCGTGCCGCCCCGTGTGCCCCGTCCGGCTCTGCGGCCCCGTCCGACGGCCCGGCACGCGTGCTCGGTGGCGAGCCGGGACGAAAAACGCCGCGAAGCTCAGAGGCGCCGGTCGGCGAAGTCGAGGAAGCGATGCCAGTCGTACGGCAGCAAGTCGTGCTTGCCCGTGCGGAGATGGTAGCCCAGCTTGTCGCCGTGAACGGGCGTGTCGGGAGCCGGGATGACGCCGGTTCCGAGCCCGCGCGAGCCGAACAGCCGGTAGGCGTCCTCCGCAAGGACGAGCGAGGCGAATTCGGCCTCGGGATCGGCCCACGCGTCCTCGGTGGCGCTGGCCACGTACAGCGCGCGGGGAGCGATCGCCGCGAGGAGGAGGTGCTGATCGACGGGCAGTTCGTCTTCCTTCCCGTTGAAGTTCTTATAGTTGGCGCTGAACCAGTGCGGGAACGAACCGTTGATCTGGTGAATCCGCTCCCCTTCGCTGGCCCGCGAGAGAGCGGCTCCCGTGCAGCCGGAGTTGTTGCTAGCGACCATGGCGAAGCGCGAGTCCAACGCTCCGGCCCAGAGCGCGGTTTTGCCGCCGCGGGAGTGGCCGACGAGCATGACCCGGCCGGCGTCCACGTCCGGCTCGGTCTCCAGGTAATCCAGCGCCCGGCTGGCGCCCCAAGCCCAGGCGGCGATGGTGCCCCAGGCGTTGCCGGGCCGCTCCCGCCCCGGCTCGTCGAACACGCCGTGAACGCCGTTCCGGAAGCCGTCGTCGCGATCCGGATCGAGATCCTGGGCCCGGTAGGCGGCGGCCGCATAGCCCCGCGACACGATCGCTTCGACCGGCCAACCGTCGGTAGCGTCGTACCGGTCCGCCCGTTCGTACGGTGGCGACCAGGGGTCGATGAGCAGGCACGCCGGCACCGGTTTGGGCCGGTCGGCGGGAACAAACAGCGTCAGCGGGAACGCGCCCCGGCCTCCGGGGCCTTCGTAACCGATTTCAACGACTCGGCGGACGGCGGCGCCCGCCAGCGCAGGCTCCTCGGCAACGAGGCGGAAGCTTAGCGTATCCGGGCGGGCGACCGGATTTTGACCATATACATGTTCTGCGAACAGGCCGATGATTTCCGGTCTTCGCTCCTGTTCCCACTGCTGCGCGCTAACGACGGCTCGTCCCGAACGGCTCGTCAGCACGGCGGGGACGGCTTGGCGGTCGATCTGTCGCACGGCGACTCCTCCCTCAATAAATTAATATTTTCTCCGTTTTTCTCGCGTTTTCGCATGATTTCATCTTAGGCATCCGAAGCTCCCATGGATAGGATTTGACGCGGAGCAAATATTTGGGACCGACCTGTTGGCGGGAATAGAGGTGGGGACCACCCCGCTTTTTGAAAGCCGTATGGTCGCATTTGGATCTCCACATGAGCCCTTGCGGTTTACCCTCCCATATCTCCCTGGGTCATTGCCCTTACATTCCTTCGTTCTACCTCTCAAGGGGTGGAGGCCAGGTTAGCTCCTTTACGGGGTCGTTGCCCTAATGGAATCGATTACTCCCGGCCTATCCGTGCTTCGTTTGTCAAAGATCAACATGTGTATAAGCGATGAAACAAAGACGATTTCGCTAGGCTGTGGATGAATTAAGCTGCTGCTTGCAATTGAGCCTCCCGATGGGGACCCAGAACCTTGCTTGCGTCATAGTTCTTCTGCTTGCGTCCCAGTTCAAACAGGACGCGGATGAGCTTGTTACAGATGGCGATCATCGACTGCT